>ENA-OPYS01000080-OPYS01000080.1-human-gut-metagenome-genome-assembly--contig:-NODE-80-length-14319-cov-2.044814_pt1 | contig 14319 bp, 28 predicted proteins | sample MGYA00242635_ERZ504478 | MGnify/ENA primary metagenome ERZ504478 (study PRJEB26092, sample SAMD00036246) | human gut metagenome | host: Homo sapiens | study: EMG produced TPA metagenomics assembly of... | reverse complement strand
CTTCGGCTGAGAAGAAAAAATACCGTATGGAGCAAAGAAAACTTGCTTCAGGTAAGGCTCCTAAGGAGGAAAAGGAAACTAAGAAAAAGAAGGAAGAAAAGGTAAAAGAGAAACCGGCTTCCGATAAGAAAGATAAGAAGGCCAAAGACAAGAAGAAAAAGAAGGCCAAAGACAAGAAGAAAAAGAAGGCCGCTAAAGAAGAAGATTAATAAGAGCACTTTTTACTTTTACTTATCATATTTTTGAGTATTCGTTAATAATGGTAGAAGGCCGGGCAATATAAAAATTGTTCAGGCCTTTTATTTTCTAATTAAGTCGAAAATGGAACAAGAAGTATATAAACCAAAACTTAGAATCACTACACTATCAGAGAATGGCACTCCCTTATCTGATAGGCTAGTAGATGCTTATACTGAGATGAACTCGGGTCCAAAGGTACAGCATAAGGGTCCCGTAAGAGTAGAAGTAACTCTCACAAATAAACAAGATATAGATAACTTTAAAGAATACTTAGATAGGCTAACTGGAGTATTACCCGCTAAGGCACCAACTGCTGGTAGAGGAAGACCTGCAGGGACTACAATTAAAAATCTTGAATCACCAAGGGAGGATATTCTTGCAGATGTAGAGAAAATGGTTGAAGAAGGTAAAAGCCAACAGGAGATTATTAAATACCTAAGAGAATTAGGGTTTATATTTATCCTTACAGAGGACTTTCTTTATCACTTTCCCGGATTTGAATTCGATAAAAAGGATGTTGGAGAAGCAACCGACAATAAGCAATATCCCAATTCATTCTCCTGGATGGCAAGATGTATCAAACGAGCCAAAGATCCCAAGGCAGATAAATTTGATCCGATGGTCATCTTCGGTTTCAGCATTCTTGGTGGACCATCGAAAAAGATTATTCCGTACCTTTATAAAGAAAGGAGGAAACCATTAAGGGCTCAAGTGGGTAAGAATGTAATATCTTTCTCTCAAGCAGAATTTACTAAATTGCCCAAATATATGAGGGAAGATGAACGAATCAAGTTCTCTACAGAGCAAAGACAATTACTTCTCAATCCAGAGAAAAAGCCATCTAAATTCTTTATGCGATGGGTAGATGATGCTATATTCCCTGACTCAATCAAGGAAAAGATCGAGGAAATCAAGAACCGCTAACACTTACCTCAGTATTTATTGAAAAGATATTTTATATAAAATAATTTTAGTATATTTGCATAAAGAAAAATTTAATTATGGACAAAGAAACAAAAGACATTGTAAAACTCATCGCTGGTATTCAAATCGAATCACTAAACTCTTTGAAGGAGGATATTTCTAATGGGGATAATATTGCCCAAGACCTAATAAAGAAACTTCTTCAAATTGACAATGACGAGATTATAATGGCATTAGATGAACATATCGAATTATATACAGAGATTGAGAATACTCCTCAACTGATAAATATGCTAAGCGAATATCAGATGTTAGTATGCTCATACATATTATTCAGAATGGAAGATGAATGGGTACATAACAATTCCCAGGGAGTACTTGGTACTTGGGCAATTTTCCAGAAAGCCAATCTCAAATTTCACCCAGAATTAACACTTTTAAAAATTTAATACAGACATGGAGAAGAACGAATACTTAGAATCAGTAGAAATGAACACCAGGGTTGAAATGATTCCCTGCGAATCCTCTAACATTGAGGGCTTTGGTTACGACTCAAAGAAACAACAACTTTGGGTTGCTTTTAAAAATAACCGAGTATATCGCTATGATAAGGTACCCTATGAAATTTGCAATGGTTTACACCAATCAGAATCAAAAGGTAAATACTTGAACAGTAATATCAAGGATAAGTTTAAAACTACCGGATATGAACTCAGGAACTAAGGTTACAAAAAGTCTTTTAATTACCATAGGAGCAATGCTACTTTACTTGGGGACTAAATATAATGCCCCTACAGAAGAAGTGAGCATTGCTCCTTCTGAGTTTAATAGGCCCAAGCCATCAGATATAAAACCCAAGATATCTAAGCAATGGTATAAATATAGGGTAGAAATAGAGACGATTCCAGAAAATCAATTATATAAGATTGAGAAATCTGGATACCAGCAATATGAAGTTTCTAGATTGGGTGAATCCTATTCTTATGTAACCTACGAATTTACATCGGATAAGATAATGACTACCGAAGAAGCCTACGAATTCGTAAAGAAATATCCTGAAAAATGTACTCGGGTACCTAATACTAAAACCGAAAACATTTATGATAGATATAACGACGAATACGAAGATTACATCAATGACCCAGAGGACGAAATTAACTATCCTCCAGAGGTCTTTGACTTCCTAGCCGATTAACCTTAGCAAATATAAAAATTTATTCGATTTATTTTTGTATTAAAAAGATTATTCTTATATTTGCATAGAGAAATCAATTTACTAACATTTTAATATAGACATTATGAAAAAGAATGAAAACAAGGTTACTAACCTTATCAGCAACAAGGTTGCAGAACAACTTGAAGGCATTAAGAATGCAAAGTCCACAACTTCTAAGGCTTCTAAAGAAAAGGCCAAAAAGACTAAAAAGGAATTGGTAGAAAATGCTCAAGAAGCTGCCAAATCTTTTGCCAATGCTAAATTGGTAGAACTTACCCCAAATGCAAAGCCTGCCAAATCTAAAAAAAGAACAGGTAGTCAAGGAGGTAAAAGAACAACAGAAACCTTCCATCATTGAACAGGTAATCTCCAACCGAGAAGTAAAATATGTATATCCCGAGGATGTAGTAGACACACTTGCCCGGAAGAAATGGAGACAACAAACCCGTAATGAACTCCATCGATTGGAACTTGCCATGGCTCGTATCAAAGATTCTAACTCAAAGGAATTCAAGGCAGCGGCTAAGGCATACGAGGACTTTAAGAAAAAGGTTCTCAAACCAGAACAAGTTGCATAACCCTTTACTAACCAAGTGCCTGGGATAAATAACCTGGGCACTTTAATTCATACAAAATGGATTACACTATCTTCTCTGATAAGAAGATGCTTAAACAGGATAAAGAACTTGTCGAATTACATAACGTTGTTGTAAGTCTTGGCTAGTTCAGCATTCACTTAAGCATTCTAAGATTAAGAAGTTCTTCATAGTTTATGATTGGTATATAAATACTGATAACGTAAGGAATTTCTTTTTCAGGCCTATAAACCTTTTCATTCAGGCATTGCTTTTAGGGCAACTTGATGAAATATCCGATTACATTAATCCTAACAAAAATGGAAAACGAAAAAAGAAACGAACCCGAAAAGTATAACGTACTTTACCTCAAAGGTAAGTATCAGTATAAATCAAAATACCCTCAGATTGATGCTAAACACAAAATTGTTTATGCAGGTCCAGTAGAACCTATGGCACCAATCTGGGATAATATATCTGATATACTTCGGAAGTCAGAAAGAATTTGTACTGAATCTCGTAGAGAATTAAAGAAGTTAGAGGAACGTTCACAGAACCAATTCTACTTTAAGAAAAATGGTATCACTCACATAATCATATACAGATGTTTGGGACAATAGTAAAAGACCTATATATAGGTAAATCGAAACTGATAATCAAGTGTAATCAAAGAGAATTACCACAAACCACCTTAGTAATGGATGTATTACAACCTACAGGTTTTATTGGTAATATGCCAGATTATGGTACCTATGGTAATTTACTCACTACTGGTGAATTTGAAATAACCCCTATGATGCCCAAGCATAGGCTTTATGTTACGGGCATACCGAAAGGGGCAATCCTTGATAATTTTCGGATTAGAAGGGCTTATTGGTCCTCATACTATGAGGATGATATAAGGGGATATTTATTTCAGATAACAGATGAATATCCTAAGTTAATAATCACAAAGTAAAGTTATATGGAAGCAATAGATTATGTCAAGTTATTTAAACTCGACCAAGAGAATTATGATTTCAAAAGGGAAGAGTTTATATCCGAATTAGGTAAAGATTTTCTAGATTATTGCCAAACTACTACTATAGGTATAAATCCAAAGCATGGGTATATCTATTACTATCGGTTTAAGGAAATAATAAAGAATTTCGAAACTAAATTCTGGGCAATCTCGAAACTTAAGGTAGGGGAACCCTTTACTCAGAAATTATGGAATGCCTTTTTCGCTACGCAGGTAGTACCTCTGAGGAAAAAATTATTCCCTGAGGTACAAAAATTAATCGAAGAACAAAAGGGGATTATTCAAAATGACCCAAGGCCTAATAACCCTTACCGTAGTAAACAAGACAAAAAACCCTCGAATCCTAAAAAGGTAAAATATGGCAAAGGAAATCCTAGACCTTCATGGCAATAAATTTAAGGTAGGGGATTATAAACTTTGCCTTAAAATCTCAACAACGGGGAAAGGTAATTTGATATTCACCAGGGACTTAATCTCTGGTGAACCTTTTAATTTATCAGTGAATAAGAAAAAGTATAGGGGATATTTCTATAACCTATCTTTGAATTTGTATGTAAGATATGATTTAGAGTATAGAGGTTATGATGAAAGTTCCGATATCCGAAAATCTCATTTGTATGTCAGAAAAAGAAAGTAAGATAGTAAGGTTCCCAAGACCCATGGGAACTACAGCTATGGCATTAGAATATCAAAAGAATCCTGATGATAGTCTTTTGATGAAGATACATAATTACATTATCAATCAATGGCTGATGGGTAATGGTGTATTATGTGGTATTACCTATGATATTAATACCTTCTCATACCGTATGGGCATAGATATTAATTACATACGTGTATTTATGAGGGATAGGCTATTAAGCTCTAGAATATGGGATAAAGATAAGGCAGAAGATTTATTGCAAGCTTTAATGGGAGAACAACTAGCATGGGCCTTGGAAGATCGTATGGAGATAGCCCATCAGGTTAATATCTTGAGAGAGTCTCAGGGTGGAAAATATGTACCTTTCATATCTTCTGAATTAGGGAAAGCCCTTAAGTTAAAACTTGAATCTTCTACTTCACTTCAATCAATTGTACGTAATCTTACTGGAGGGAGCACTACTAATATATTTGCTCAATTTAATCAACAGAACAACGTGACTCAGCAAAATGCTATCACAGTTGAAGAGGCCCGTCAAATCGTATTAGAATCACAAAGGGTATTGGATAAACCAGAAGAGGCTAAACTATTGGAAGACAGGTATGACATTAAGTCATTACCCGAAGTAGTTGCTACTAAACAAGAAGGAGTAGATACCAGTAAAGAGGGTCTTAACCTTAATAAAGCAGAGCTAATGCAAATTACTGATGATTATAAGGGAGCTATGTCTTCATTCTCTAAAGAACATCATGAACTACGTAGAGAAATCGAAATGCGTATAGACCCATACGAAGAAGACCCAGAGTTATACCAATATGAAGACTTTGAGGAAGAAGAAAAAGAGGATGGCTCATTTGCATCTCAATTCCTCCGAAATAGTAAGCTTCCATAGTTATATCCGGATATTGCATATTTAAAAAGAAAGAATTATATTTGCATATCAATTTTAAAAATAGACAAAAATATGGAACTACCAAAGACATCTTACAAAGAGACTCGGGTTAACAAGGTTAATCAGGGTACATACTTTAAATTAAAACCAACTGATACTGCTCCAGTATGGGTAAGAGACCATTATGATAAATCATCTAAGACTTATGCTTGCCATAAGTATGATGACTCAAATCACGAAAAATTTCTCAAGGGAACAAGGAAAATATACATTGACTTTACATTTTAATCACATGAACTTATTTAGACGAAAGAGATGCTGTAGTGAACTCATTGCTATTAAAAATGGCAACTTAGTATTCAAATTGAGTAATACTCATATCAATGCTGCTTATAATACTTTACAGGCAATAATGAGGAAATCGGGTATATTCGATGAGAATCTATATTTTGACTTGTACCGAGAATATAGAAGACATTATGCTATATACGACATAGTACCATCATTGCTAAGGTATAAGATACCCTTGATATTTTCAGGTAGATATCCTAAAAATCTATTCGATAATCAGTTTACCTTTGAGGAATTGATACCTAATGCTTTGGTATATCATAACTTACCAGAAAATTTCAGATTACCAGAAAGCTTAGAGAAAAATTCTTTTAGAAGTAAAGAAAAGGGTATCTGCTTATATAGACCAAGATGGCATATCAGACCAGGGTTATAGGGATTTGGTTCGAACAAATTTCGTAAAACAATGGGATGTATTTAGAAAGGACCCATCTCCTATAGATTGCTATATGGATGCTCAATTGGGCATGCTATATATGTGGGCTAGAGTAGAAAATAAAACAATAGTAAAGAACATAATCGAAAGAACTCAAGATGAACTAGCTCAAGAGTTCTTATCTAAAAATGACGAATATGGAGAATAAAGAGAAATTTGCTTTCCGAAAGGTTAAAATGTCGGAAGGTGTAGAGGTAGAATTTATTAAATTACTTACCTCAGTAGAGACTAAAAATGATGAGGATGTAATTAAAGCTTTTAAAGTTCAATTATCCTCTGGAGTATTAACTTGCCATGCAGAAATGTTATCTAGAACACCAAGCCAGATAATATTTCAAACATCCCAGTTCAGTAAACCCTATAACTTTTATAAAAACTGGGAACTATGGGTATTCTCTAATATCCTGGGTGTATGGACTTTAAATAGGTTTAGGATATGATTACAATGAAAAACCTCCAAGTAGAGGATATAAAAGATGAATGGTTATATAATGCCTTAACACAGGGCATCAAGGAATGTATAACTGCTCCAGTCCTAACTTTGGACCCAACAAAGCCAGAACCAATTAAGAGGGCAGAAATGATACTGGAGAATTTCTCTCAGGAAGATTCTCCAGTAGTAGCTACAGTGATTGCTCCAGGTAATTTCATACAGATGATATTACCGAAACATGAGATACTTCTCTCGGTAATGTTCATCTATAAGGAAAGGAATACCTATGTACAACTTATAATACAAAAACTTGCTTATGAACGAGAAAAGACTACCACCAAGACTAATGGTTCTGTTAGTAGTACTGAAGGGTGAAAAGGTATATAAAATACCTCTCGAATCAGGAATAAAATTGGACCATCTAAAAGATTTCAATACACTAAGAAGAATCCTTACTCCTTTAGTACAACTATATCATGGAGTAGGTTTTGATACTAGACTTACTTATGATGAGTTTAGTATCTTCTTTAATGACTTACAACATTTGGGATGTGAATGGTTAGATGAATATTCTTCGGGTATACAAGAATTCATAGAAGCAAACCCATTACTGAGAATGACCAGGATATTGAGGAAATACGAAAAGGATTACTTATCTCTCTTAAATCTCAGGAGTTATCAGAGGTATTAGCTACTAAACTAAAGCAAGCCATACATGAAGTATTTGAAAACGAAAAGAAGAAAGGTGGACTAATGTACAAGGAACCCTCTTTAGAACCTATGGAGAGTTCAATTATAAAAGAGGCTTTATACTTGCTAACTCCCCAATTACCTTAATAATTGAAAGGCAGTCTAATCCACTGCCTTTCTTAGCGTATACACATCCTCAGCCTCCCTAAAAATAAAATAGATATATTTTTCTATAAAAATAAAAATGCTTATATTTGCATATCATTTTAAAAATAGACAAAAATATGAAAACGAACTCAGTAACTTACAATCAAGCAGACGAACTAACTAAGGTAGTTCGCAATTTCTTAGAAAAGAAATCTACATTTGAACTTGACTCTGATGAACAGGGTAATCTTCTTAATTTCCTAATGGGACTCTTAATCAAACTAGAGGATGATTACAAACTCAATTGCTTGGATATTAATCAGGTACAAATCTATGATACTACCTATTATTCTTTCATTTTCGAATCAATCATAACTGCCGATACTAATCCCTATAAGGGGCAATTAGCATCTGCTGCAGTTCAATTCATGAATGAATTTACCGATAACGATGGGAGGTTCATATCATTCAATCAACTCGATAGAAACAACTGGATTTTCCAACTTAATTTCTCAATCGCATGACAAAGTATAACGTTAGTCCATTAGTTGCTCGGGAGATAGAATTCTCCACGGGCACTATCTTTGGTGGTAGTTGGTGCCGATACTTTATTTCAATCACCCTACATCAATGCTATATAGAAGCAACATGGAAAACCCGTCCTAAAAATGATTTAGACGGGAACAAAGAAATCTTTAACTCTTTACAGGAGTATCTAGATTGGTTTGCTAATCTTAAGAAAACTTACGGAAGGAGAATATCCCGTAAACAAATGGTATATGCTGCATACGATGAAACAACACGTACCTTCAGTTACAAACCCTACGAGAATTGGGCTACAAGACGTTCTAAAGAGAAATTAAATAAGCCCAAGGAACCAATGCTGGCCGATGAATTATACTAATCCCTAACCAGTTAATATATCCTCAGGGAGTTCAGAAACACCAACATCTGGGCTCCCTTAATTATTGCATATTTAAAATATTATTTCTATATTTGCATAAGAGAAAAATAAATATAATTATTAACCGACCTTGAACGGGGTCACAAAACTTATTCCTTATGACAACTATTAACGAAATCTCAAATCACATTATGGGTTACTTTGATGGAACTCTTGATGCTTTTGGTTACACTGCTCAATCAGTTAACGAAATCTCAAATCCGGATGAATCATACATGGGAACTCTCAATCTCCAATTCCGGGAGTATCCTATAGACGATGACGAAAAGGTAGAAACCTACTGCAGAGAATCCGATGCTTTTGAACAATACGTGATAGAATTCATTAATTCTCATTGGGATGAACATCACCCATTAAAAGAACTTAACTCTAATCATCATTACATGTCAAACTCATATGGAGATACTATCCAGGTACATTTCAATGATGAATCCCTTTTCATTATCATTACCATGACAGGGCAATATTAACAAAACCCTCTGGGAGGCACCCAAAACACCTCCCAGAACTTCCCTATTTATAAAAATAAAAGTAGTTATAAAAACAAGTTTAGAAATAATTTTGTATATTTGCAGTGAGAAATATTTCTCAAATAATTTTAATATAGACACGTTATGAAAGAATTAAAAAATTTAGAGGCCATCCGGGAACTACTTGCTTCTCATCCCATTTATACTTATGATTACAGCGATGGTCTTTATATTAACAAGGAAGCTACCAATATCCAGGTTTACTCAATCGACTTAGAGGATGAATCTTTTGCTGCTTATATCTCAGGATATATCATCACATATGCTTCAGAGGAAGTTCTCTTCGAAAATCTCAGGGAAAACATTATTTCTCACATGGACTTAACAAAGGGTGCTGATGACCAATATTATGATTATTCACCCTCACAGGTAGAGGCTATCCTATTCGGAGTTCTTCAATTAATCCCTGAACATCAGGATTATATCATAACCGGACTCAAAAAACATCTCCGGGAATTTATCCAAGACGATGAACAAGATGAGGACATGATATCCCAATATACCAGTATCTACAATGCTATAGAAAAATGGGAATCAGACCACAGGGAAACAGAAATCTTCCAACAACTTGCAGTATCAGAATTATTTAACCAACTAAATAAATAATCACTATGGTAAACTTATATAAATTACTCAACGTACTGGAACAGGGCATGTCTCTGTTCCAACTTAATAAATGGAAAACCGAGGACTTTGGTACCCAATTACCCAATATAAAAAGGAATCAGACGAAATCCAGGTAGTAACTAATTTATTTATTGCTGACCAAGAACAGTATCATATCCAACTATCAGGTAATTATCCAGAAGAATTCGATGACTGGAATAACTTTCTAGAGGAAAACCAATGGAAAATCTACCCATTACTTGCAAACATAATGCAAGTCTTCTTGCCCACAGGGAACTATCAAATATTCTATACTCAATATCCACAGGGATTCATATCCATAATCGCTAAGCCCTATGATAAGTAAAGAACTCAAATCACAATTAAGTATTCTCAAGGAAACTAACCCAGAATATATTCAAACCCTAAAGGATGCCGTTACGGCATCCTATAAGGCAGAACTTCAGGCAATCAAACCCAGTTCTACCGAAGAAGAGGAACAACTCAATATCGAACTCAAGGACATAGTATTAAAAAATACTATTTGGGCCTTTCTATAACTATTTCGTATCAGAATACGTAGTATCAGATACTATATGGGAAGAACAGGATAAACTAATCGAGGACTTATATTATTACTTCAAATCATGACACCGTATATTCAACAACAACTTAAAAAGCTATGCGATAATCCAAATTGGTATGACGATATGCTCATCTCATGGGATAAAAACCCAAGAAATCAAAGGGAAGCTATTTATAACTACCTTTCTCATGTACAACTAAATGGGTTACTAGAAAACACTCGGATAGTTTTTACATTCATAGATGGCGACATGAAACCAGCTTTCTATTTCGAAATTCCCAGAGATACCAATCGATATCTTATACTGGGAATCCTCGATGAAGCAGGTTATCCTCATTGCTGCCTATTAGGCCAACCAAAACAAGTGTTTAACCCTCAACTCAATTAACATCATGAAACCAACAATAACAGTAAACCAATACCCAATCGGATGGGAATGGTTAGACAGAGTACCTCTAGAGGACTTTAACTGGCTAATCGAAAATTCTCTACCATGACCGATAATACCGATACTTATGACTTTGTAGGATATACAGATTCCGAAACCCTACCAGGACATCTGAAGAGGATATGCTCAGTAGACAAGATATACTTAGCCAACTTCCTAAATGAAGACCAGGGCTACGAATCAGGTATATCCATGTACGGTCACTACATAGCATGCAAATGCCTTGACATATCCTCAGAAGAGGAATATATGAATCAATTTACCGATATAAGAATACTAACCAACGAACTATAAACTATGCTAACATCAGGTAGATTCTTAGTATCATTCGAAGTCCCGGGACCATTACCTGGGACTACTGAAGGCTTCTGCGAAGAAATGAACGTAGTGTACAGAACCGAGGAACTTAATACCTACCTCCGCTACCCCAAACAAGAAATAAACCCATGGCATAAACCTAGTACCTACATAAGGCTAAAGCTAAGAGAGATCCTTAAAGTAAACCTAACAGATATAACCATAATCGATATAATATCACTACCATGAATATCATCTATCACATAATCCGAATAATCCTATCCGTAGGCACCATCCTAACCCTCATACGCAATGAGAAAATATACCAAGCCCACAAGCATACCCACCCAACAAACAAAATAAGGTATATCATCTCACAGCTAATAATCCTAACCCTATACACCTCATCACTAATCTTAGTATCCTACACATATAGGATTATATTAACCCACCTATAACCCATACCCTCCTCCCCCAACACAAAAATATAAAAGAAAACCTTAATAGCGCTAACTAAGCTACCATCCTAACTAAGGTACATATAATAAAATACCTAATACACATATACCCCTTATTATACTACATACATAATCAATATATCCTAATACATATCAAGGTACCTCGCCGGGGGTTTTGGGGATTTAGGCAAACAAGGCAAGTGATAACCCCTCTACTATACAAAGCCACTCAACTCACTATATAGCCACTATACCATATAGCTCTACTACACACTTTAAAGGCAAACTCAAAAAGGCCTATGTGATGACAATTTTTCGTCCCCTAATGGCCCCTAAATTACCTTATCCGAATTACCTTACCAAGCACTATTATATAATACATATCAATTAAAAATTCAAGGTAAATATGAAACACAGAACCCACAAGGATTTTCCATCCTACCGATTCTATTCAGATGGTAGGATTAAGAACAAAACAACCAATCACTTCATTAAGGTAAAACGTCATATGAAACTGATTGATGCTAAAGGTAAACGTAGAAGCATTACCGTTCAGAAATACTTTGCCGAACTATTCCCTAACCTATATACTTGGGAAGATAAAAGGGGTACCCCTAAACCTACCTATATACCCATTAGGAAAGTTAATAAGAAACGTAGGAAATATAATCCTAAGTTCATTAAGGCCATACAGGAGAAGGCAAATTATAAAACTTGGGATGAATTGGTTAAAGAATATAATATACCGATGAGTAGTATAGGTTATTTATTAAAGAAAGGTAAGGATAAACCCAGTGACCAGGTTATAATTAATATTGATAAGGTAATTATAAAGGGTTAGGTAATATGGTCCTAGAGCTTTATTAGTAATTGGCTAAGTATTTATATTAGCATTATTTATAAGGTTTCTAGGACTTACTGTGTTAAGGCAATCTCCATTCATGGCCTCAAGGACTAAGGCAAATATAATTCAAGGCCCTTAATAACCTACGAAGGCAATTGAGGTTATTGCATATATAGTATATTATATTTATATTTGCATTGTAATAATAACTAATTAAATATAGACAATATGAAAAATTTTAAACTGTACACACTCAATTCAATTTTGCAAAATGCGTTCACCTCTCCCTGCTCTCAGTTCCCGAGGTAACCTATGCTCCTCTCCCGAGGCATATCAGACTTCATTAAGCCTTACTTACAAGAGTTACAGGAGAACACAATCATTCCCGATTACTTAACTCTAGTATCAATCCAAACTATCGATAACCAAGATGCTGGGGTACACATATTAACCTTTACAATCAATAACCCAGAAACATTCGATGACGATGATACTGCTGGCATCACTTGCCTTGAATGCTTACGGGATACCTTTGCCTATGACCCAGAGGCATGCTTTGGTCAGGCACCTAAGGTAAATGAATTCGAAAACCTTTACACAGTAACAGTTCCTTTCACTTGCTAAATCACTAAGGGGTATCCATAACAGGGTACCCCTATTAATACATTAAATACAAACGTTATGAGAACAATTAATCAAATTTCAAACCTCATCATCCTTACCCTAGTAACTTACGCTAAGGATTATCCATGGGCATCCTACATTGCCAATTCACTTTCACAATTCGATTTGATATTGCCAGAACTAATGCAATCGAAAGCTAAGGAAATATCCATCTACCTTAACACAGATGATTGCCTTATGGAATTCTCATCCGAAATCCCTGACCCAGAGGAAATTGAACCCGATTTTACCTTCAACATCAAGTATATAACCTTTCAGGTATACTTCGATTAATACCTTAACCCAGGCCTAACTTAGGTACCTGGGTTTTTACTTACGCTAACTTAGTAAGCCATTATAGGCTATCCTAATCTCTATAGGCTTACCATAGTCCCTATATGGCCTTATTGAATTAGGACCCAATAGGTTATTAGAGGGCAATAATAGGGATATAGCTAATCGGCCTTAATTCTTTATCACCTTAGTCGATTAATGGCCTTATCAATATACAGGTATATAACACACTTCCTAGAGGACAGGCATAGGCCATATAGGAATATCCTTATACATATCATATATGCCCACTACAAGGCGTGTGAAGATTCTCCTTGTGAACCCCCAAAATTAAGTGCAAATATTAAGTCCTTTTTAGGGTGCAATAAATTTTTGAATTTATAGATTTTTCACAAAAATAATTTTGAAAATAAAAATATTCATTTTCTCAAAAAATTTTCTTGAAAATGTTTGTAGATTAAAATAAAGTCCGTATCTTTGCAATGTGAGAAAAACAAAAAGATATTTGAAAGATTTTATTTAAAACTTTTTAAGAAAATAATTCTCTAAAAATTTTGTAGATTAAAAAATAGTTCTTATATTTGCAATACAGAAACGAAATAAATAATACCTTATTAGGATAGTTTAAAAAGTCTTGAAAGTCTATTTGAAAAGGTAATAAAATAATAAATAATAAAACTTTCAAGCATTTTATTATGACAACAAAAGTAAATAAAGTGAGTGTAGAAAAAGCAAGTGTAAACGCAAAAGCAAATAGTTTAATTGCTTTAGACGTTTTAAAATCAGTCAAAGAAAAAAATCAAGGACTTTTTAAAACGGCTTTAGGGACAAGAACAGAAATTTATAAAAAAGAACTTTTTGAGGGTGCAAACGAAAAGCAAATAAAATCTTTGAGAAAAAAATTCAGAAATGTTACTTTCAATTTTCTTTTAACGATTGCAACAAATGCAGATAAAAAACTAATTGACGGCTTTATAGACTTTTATAAACAAGTCTATGTTATAAATGATTTTTCTTTTTCTTCAATTGCAAGCGAAAATACAAAAAGAAGAAAAAGAAAG
>ENA-OPYS01000079-OPYS01000079.1-human-gut-metagenome-genome-assembly--contig:-NODE-79-length-14466-cov-1.409443_pt1 | contig 14466 bp, 12 predicted proteins | sample MGYA00242635_ERZ504478 | MGnify/ENA primary metagenome ERZ504478 (study PRJEB26092, sample SAMD00036246) | human gut metagenome | host: Homo sapiens | study: EMG produced TPA metagenomics assembly of... | reverse complement strand
CTTCATTTTATAAGCGAACCATCACGGGTTTCACGCCAGGGGGTTCCCTGCTCACTGCCTATCACCGAATTTTCCATCTCTACAAAGTGGTCACTTTCCGGCTGTTGCTCACCACACACCACCATATCGGCCGTAGCCTGCTCCAATTGGGCACGTTCTTTCTCCACTTCAGCAAGTTCTTTTTGCCGCTGTCCGAGTTCCTCCTTAGACACAAGTTCCCAATAAATCATGTACCGGCACTCGTGTGTCTGATAGAAAGGTTTCAGTTTCATTCCCTCATATCTGGAAGGGTACACTCCAGTCAACGCAAACTCCAACTTATCAGGAGATACTTTCTTCAGGTTGCTCAAAAGATTATTTTCTTCTCCCACAATCACAGGCATGTTCTGTAAAGGCAATTGAGGTCCTGATGCGATATGACCACCGCGACTGTCGTCTGCAAACTGGCCATCCAGTCTTTCTTTTCCCATATCGGCAGCAAACACAATGGGACCATACATAAATGAATAATAAGGAGACTTGTCCGGAAGTTGTACAGCACGCAAAGTCATGGGCAACGTCATTTCAATGGCATCACCATCCTGCCACTTTCTCTCTATGGTGTAATAACCATCCGTCAAAGTTGCCTCTGCCTTCTTTCCGTTCACTGCAAAAGCCACCTTTGACTTATCTATCCATTCCGGACAACGGAAGCTCACTTTCATCTTTTTGGACTTATCTGTATGTAATACCATTCGAGTGCTTTCCTTTTCCGGGAAAGACGTTTCCTGCGTAAAGGTCATGCCATATTCTTTCCATTCCAACACAGAAGAAATAAACATGTTGACAATCAGCTCGTCCTTACGTGATGCATATATCATCTCCCCGTACTTTGCATGGTTCTCCATTCCCGATCCCACACAACACCAGAAACAGCTTTGAGGCTGTGAATATACCCTGTAATGCCCTGAACGCATGGGAGTGAAATACACCAATCCTCCCTGCACCGGATTCTGGCTTGACAAGATATGATTATACAAAGCACGCTCATAATAATCCATATACGCCATATCACCCGAAGTCTGATAGAGCATCTTTGTCAGGCGAAGCATATTATAGGTATTGCAGGTTTCTGGACCCTGCTCACTGGTCATCATACTCGAAAAGTCATCTGCTTTATGGAAATGTTCTCTGACGCTATTTCCTCCGATAGATACACTCCGGTTGTTTACGACCGTATGCCAGAAGAAATCGGAAGCATCACTCCATGCTTTCTCTCCGTCGAGGTCGGCAATTCGTTTAAAACCGATTACTTTCGGAATCTGCGTATTGGCATGCATACCGGTAAGCTGGTCTTTTTTCTCAAGAAGAGGATTCAAGACCACCCTGTGTGAAAAACGTTTGGCCAAGTCAAGGTATTTTTTCTCTCCGGTCAGACCGTATACATCGGCAAATACCTCATTCAGTCCTCCATGTTCACTCCGGAGCATATCCTGAATCTGTTCGTCAGTCAGTGTGGAAACCGTATTCAGCATCCAGTCTGTCAAAGCAATCAGCATCCCTTCGGCTTCTTCCTTACCGGCTATCACATAGGCATCGCGCAAGCCCGCATACGTTTTATGGATATTATATAAAGGTACCCATCTATTATTGAGCCCGAAAGGATTGGCATCGATTTTTCCATTCTTTATTTCATTCCAGATAGCTTTCCCGTTCGGAACTCCACAAAGATAGCCATTGCCTGAAGCCTCCTGACAACGTTTCATTTCAGAAAGGAAATAATCCAGGCGTTTCCCGATTTCCTCATCACCCGTAGAAGCATACATATAAGATAAAGCCGAAAGATAATGCCCTCCTATATGCCCGTCGAGTCCGGTATTTTCCCAGTTCGGATAGTTTTCAGCTTTGGGCTGCAAACCTGCTTCCTTCATATAAGGAGCCAGTAATCTGTCCGGATCGAGTCCTAACAGATAACAAATATCCATACTTTCTGCATGCTTGAACGGTCCGGAAATCAACCGGACATCCGTAATGGGAAATGTATTGATTTTCTGAGGCAGTCCTGCGCCCATACAAACAGAGGATGCCAAAAGCATCCAACCTAAAAGATACCCTTTTCTCATGTTTTTCGTCTCTTATTGTTTATAGCTAACTTATCTGCTGCAAATATAACAATAAGTGTATAACATACAATCTACATCGTCCCTAAATAGTGCATAAAACGAAGTAATTCAGGTATCTTTTATTTCATGACTATTTCCCTATAGCTCACTTATATACTCGTAAAGCTTCTTATAAAACGCATGCTTGGTCAATGTGGAAGCATCGCCCAGAATAATCAGTTTCATACGGGCACGGGTGATGGCTACGTTCATGCGGCGCAGGTCATTGAGGAAACCAATCTGACCGTCTTCATTGGCACGTACCAGACTGATAAGAATCACATCACGCTCCTGCCCCTGAAAGCCGTCCACCGTATTGATAGTTATCAAGGAGCGATAAGGCTTGAAAAACGCATCTTTCTTTACCAGCTGACGCAAATACTGCACCTGAGCCTTATAAGGAGAAATCAATCCCACATCAATCCGTTCTTCTAAAAAGCGTTCCCGACCGATTTTCATGATGTACTCCTTTAACTGACCGATGGACAATTCAGCCTCCGGTTTATTGATTCGTCCGTAGTTTTCACCTACAAACTCTTCGTTGCAGTCCATGCCTTCCGTATTTATCCACTCTATTGGCGTATCAAAATCCAGAATGCTACGGTATTTCACCTCAGGAGCTGACTGCAACATTCCTCCATAAAACCAGTCGGACGAGAAACGCATAATCTCATCGTTCATACGATACTGTACCTTCAGCAAGGATACCACCTCCGGCTTGTTTTTCACGATGGCCTGCATCAATGTATGCCCTAACCCCGCACGCAAGGCTTCCGGATTTTTTACCGTAGGCGGCAACTGACAATGGTCGCCAGCCAATACCACCCGGTCGGCTTTACGAAGCGAAATCCAGCATGCCGCTTCCAATGCCTGAGCCGCCTCATCGATAAATACCGTTCCGAACTTCTGTCCGGTGAGCAAGCGGTTGGCACTACCCACCAGCGTGCAGGCAATCACCCTTGCTTCACTGAACAAGGATTCATTGATACGGATTTCCAATTCCGTGGCGCGGTCTTTCAGGGAATTGATTTTTTGCCGAATACTTTCCCGGTCATTTCCTTTCCGGCTACGGGTATACAGTTCACGAATTGCCTTACGAATACTCCATAACTGGGGATAGTCGGGATGTGACTCAAAACGACGTTCGTACGTAAACGACAGCATCTTATCGTTCACCCGACTGGGATTCCCGATACGAAGCACGCTGACACCACGGTCTACCAACTTTTCACTAATCCAGTCGACAGCCATGTTACTCTGAGCACATACCAGTACCTGATTTTCACGATGAAGTGTTTCATAAATAGCCTCCACCAGCGTAGTGGTCTTACCTGTTCCCGGAGGGCCGTGCACAATGGCCACATCCTTGGCATGCAAGACTTTATTCACCGCTTCATCCTGTGTGGCGTTCAACCAAGGGAAACGTACGGGTTGAAACGAAAAAGTAGATACGGGCTGCGTACCATGAAAAATATCCCTTAACTCTGCCAGTCGGTTGTTCTTGGCAGAAATAACCTGTTTCAGTGCCTCAAACATCAGGCGGTAGCTGGTTTCATCAAAATAGAGCTGTACCCCGACCACTTCTTTACTTTGCAGCGTAAGTAATGCGTTGGCATCCGGCAAGATAACTACCATGCGGTCTTCCTCCACGTAATTCACCGTGGCTACGAAATTCAGGTAAGTCAGTTTCCCCGACATATCCTGCGTAAAGAAACAAACCGGTTTCCCATATTCAAACAGATGCTCTATCTCTTTGTCTTCTTTTCGTTCTACCTCAATGACCAACTGATTCAAGGCATTGTAATAGCTCCGGCCTAACGATAACGGATACCAGCACATGCCCCGTTTGATTTTCCGGCCAATTCCCATCAGTTCCGTCTGCTGCTGGAACTGCTCCTTTTCGTATTCATACTCTAATTTCAGCAATTCATAGTGATGCTGCAAGTATAAAACAGGCGATTTTATTGGGGTACCTTCCTTATTCATTTCCTTCTACATTTGAATTGGTTTCTGCCAGCATTTGGGCACGCGACTTGCTCTGCGTCACCACATAAACACCTGTAAAAATCAATAACGCCGCTACAATCTTCACCCAACCGAAAGTTGCCATACCGGCAAGTACGGCTACACAACTTCCCACAACTGGCTGCATGTAGTTATACATACTGACTACCGTAGGACGCAAGGACTTCTGACCGACCAGCATCAAAATATAAGCCACATACGTACCTAAGAGTATGACATAACCGACCTCCAGCCAGACTTCTACCGGGAAAGATGCCCAGTCCATCACTGAAAAGTCATGATAAGAGAAAGGTATAAAGCATATCGCCGCATAAGTAAACATCCACTTCATCAACGTAATCACGTGATAACGCGCAATCAACTTCTTAAAAATGGTTAGATAACAGGCAAAACTAATCTGAGCTGCCATGCAGAGGGCGTCCCCCCATACGCTGCCCCCTTCCGCATCTCCACCCCGATTGCTCAGAATCAAGGTCAGGGCACCGATGGACCCGAGAAATATTCCTATCACCTTTTTCGGAGTGACGGGTTCTTTCAGAAAGAGAGCCGCTAAAATCATAGTCACAATCGGCATAGTGGTAGTCATGATAGACGCATCGACCGGAGAAGTCAGTGACAAACCAAAAGTAAAACACCCCTGATTGCAGACAATCCCCAACAAGGAAGCAAAGAACAGCATCAGCAAATCGTGCGGATTAACCTTCTCCTGCTTTACAAAGAAAGAGGTAGTCCAGAAACACACGGCCGCTCCTATCATACGCATATTCGCCAGTGTGAGTCCGGTAATACCCGCTTCCATGGCTGCCTTGCCTACCGGAGACATCAATCCCCACATGCTTGCAGCCAGTAACAATGAAATATGAGCTTTTACAGAACCTTTCATGATTTCGTCTTTTTAAATTTCTGCAAAGTTACGAGGATTTTGAAAAAAGGGCCGGTCGGGCGTTGATTTATTCCCGGGAATTTTCTATTTTTGTTTGACGCGTTAAAAAATACAGTCCATGAAAAAGCAAGCTGAATATATCAAGCGCATTGAGATAAAGGCTTATGGGGCCGGAAAAACATTGCCTGGGATTTACGCCCGGATGTAAACATCCTGAGTGGAGTAAACGGTATCGGAAAAAGTACGATTCTGAACAACTCTGTCCGCCGGCTGAGTGACCTGGAAGGAGGAGCCCTGAGTAATGGCATACATCTGGGAGTGTCTTTCACTTTCTATCCGAAAGATGCCACTTATATCCACTTCGATGTGATAAGAAGTTTTGACCGTCCGCTGCTCAGTTCCGGATTATTGGAAAAAATCGGTAACCAGAATGTCAAGACTGAACTTGACTGGCAGCTTTATCTCTTGCAACGACGCTATCTGGATTATCAAGTGAACATCGGCAACCGGATTATCGAGCTTTTAACTAGCGGCAAGCCCGAAAACCAGGCCAAGGCAACCGAAATATCTCTGCCTAAAACCCATTTCCAGAACCTGGTAGACGACCTGTTCAGTGAAACGGGAAAAAAGATTCTCCGCCAAAGCAATGAAATACAGTTTGAACAAGACGGCGACATATTAACCCCTTATCAGCTTTCTTCTGGTGAAAAGCAGATGCTAGTCATCCTGCTCACCGTACTGGTACAGGACAACCAACCATGTACCCTCTTTATGGACGAACCCGAAATCTCACTTCATGTAGAATGGCAGCAACGGCTTATCTCGCTCATCCGAAGCCTGAATCCGAATGTGCAAATTATACTGACCACCCATTCACCGGCACTTATCATGAACGGATGGATGGACGCCGTTACCGAAGTGAGTGACATTACAACCCTTTAAAAACATGTAGCCGTATGGGAAAAAGACTGACTGAAAACCTTTCTTCCCTGTACATTGGAGCGGCTAACAGCCTTAAGCCCAAGCGTGCAAGAAGAAAAATCGTGGCCTACGTAGAAAGCTATGATGATATTTCTTTCTGGAGATCCATACTTGCGGAATACGAAGACAATACCCACTATTTCGAAGTCATGCTCCCCTCTCAGACTTCATTGGCTAAAGGTAAGAAAACCGTACTGATGAACCAGCTCGGGAAGCAATTAGGCGAAAATATGATTGCCTGCGTGGACAGCGATTATGACTACCTGTTGCAAGGACGTACCAACACCTCCCGATACATCATCGAAAATCCCTACGTGATGCAAACCTATGCATACGCCATTGAGAACTACCATGCTATGCCGAAGGGTTGCATGAAATCTGCGTCATGGCTACGCTGAACGACCATAAGCTGATTAATTTCCCGGAATTCATGAAACTTTATTCTCAGATAGCTTATCCGCTGTTTGTGTGGTCTGTCTGGTTTTACCGGAAACATATTCTGTCAGAATTCTCCCTGCTGGACTTCTGTTCCTATGTAAAGCTTGATCAGGTTAGTACCCACCATCCGGAACGAAGTCTAGAAACCATGGCCAAAAAAGTCAACCGCAAACTGCATGACCTGGAACGCCATCATCCGGAAGCGCTGGAAGAAATTGAAAGCATGAAAAAAGAATTCGACCGTCTGGGAGTCCATCCGGACAATACCTATATGTTTATTCAAGGCCATCACATTATGGACAATGTAGTGTTGCGACTGCTCATTCCCGTATGCACCGTACTCCGCCGAGAAAGAGAACAGCAAATCCATGACCTGGCCCTCCACGACATGCAGCTTCACAACGAGCTGACCAGCTACCAGCGAAGTCAGGTAGGCGTGGAAGTCGTTATCCACCGAAACAGTTTCTACAAGAACTCCCCCCTGTACCAGATGATACGGAGAGACATCGAGAAATTTCTCAAAATCATCCGTTAGCCGGTATTTCCCTATCCAATTATAGGAAATCCCCTACAAAAGAATGGGCGTTTTCATCTTGACCGGAGAATTTTCTTCCGCTAACTTTGTGCTATCAACAAAGCTGGAGGAATCACACTCTCAGCCGGAAAAGACAATGCTTATGAGAACAAGAACATTTATTCTTTGCCTGCTGGCCCTTTGCCTGAGCACAATCCGGGGCTACGCATCCGGCCTGGGCGACTTCCGGGTCAATGCCCGTTTCCTGACCGATCGAATGGCCTTTGAACTGCACCTCAACAGCAACCAGTACAACGACCTGTACGAAATCAATTACGACTTTCTCTGCAATATAGGTCCATACGTTTCTGGCATTGCCGTTGCCGACACTCGTGCGATGGATGCATATTACCGTTACCTGGACGAACGAAACGACGACCTGCGATGGGTACTTTCACAAGCCGAATACGTACGCTTCATCGATATTGAATATTTCTTCCGTCCCATTTATGCCATCAATAACGTATGCTATCTGCGTGTGTATAAAATTTATCCGAACAGAACCCATTTCTACTTCAGACCTCTCCGTCATTACCTGACCTACAGGGGCGGACATTGCCGGTCACATTTCGGGGGAGTTAGCTACTACCGGCGTAACTATCCTGCACGCTACCACCATCCAGTGTACAGCCGTCCGTGCCGAATCAGTCCGCAGATGCGACCGCACGACTTTGCCGGACCACGTCCGGGCAATCGTCCTCCGCAGAAGCCCAACTGGAAGCCTGCACCTCGTCCGGACCGGAGACCTGTCTCAGTGGGCAGACCCAATTATCGCCCGCCTCAGCATTCAGACCACAAACCGCAGGCACGTCGTCCCCCTCAGAATCCTCACAAGAACCCAGGCTTCAAGCCCCAGGAAAGGCCAACCCGACGTCCGGAAGTAAGTCCCGACAAGATGCGCCCGAAACAAATCCGAGAAAAAAGCAATATGAAAGAAAAAGAACGCAAATCTCTCTCCAAACGATTATAAATAAAAAAGTGCTGAATCAGGAATCATCTCTTCCAGGTTCAGCACTTCCTTTTATATCAAAAAAAGTCTCAGACTAAGCGGATACCCCCTTCTTCCAGCACCACTAGTTCTTTTCTTATATAAATCGCCGACCGCTTTCTTGAAAGTCTTCTTACTTACACCGAAGGCCTGGTAAATCACCTCCGCATCGGTCTTATCATTCAGCGGGGTAAAGCCGTCATTATCCTTGATGTACTGAAGCAATACTTCGGAAAAATCGTCCACCTTCCGGGCACCGGCTTTCTGCAATTCCAAATCAATCTTGCCATCCGGACGTACCTGTTTCACAAAAGCACTCAGGTGCATTCCTGCTTCCAAAGGCTGGAACACCTCGTTATGGAACAGCATACCGCTAAACTGATTTTCTACAATCACCTTGTAGCCTAAATCCGTACGCTGCCATACCATGACATTTACTTCCTGTCCCGGCTGGTACTCTGGCTTCTCCGTAGAAAGATAATGCTCCACCTTGGCAGAAGCCACAATGCGATAGCTTTCTTCATCCAGATGCACATGCACCACATAGCGTTTTCCTTTCTGCATCTTCATTTTCTGCTCACGGAAAGGCACGAACAAGTCTTTCATCAGTCCCCAGTCAAGAAAGGCGCCGAACTGATTGACCCATGCCACCTGCAGACAAGCAAACTCACCCACCTGTACATAAGGCTGCAGCGTAGTAGCGACCAGCCGTTCCTCCATATCGAGGTAGATAAATACATTCAGAATGTCTCCCGGCTTGGTGCCTTCGGGCACATAACGTTTCGGAAGCAAGATTTCACCGTCCTCATCTCCATTGAGGTACACGCCGAAGTCCACTTCCTTCACTACTTCCAGCTGATTATATTTTCCTAATTTTATATGACTCATAACAACTCTTTATTTCCGCCAAAGATAGCATAAAAAACTCATATACTCACACTGACCTCCCTATAAAGAAAAACTAAAAATATTTTTATTTTTACACCGCAAAGTAAGTGGTAAACCGCCGTGACTTGTTTTATAGGAAAAACATACATCATTAAGCTTTATATCTATGAAACTCTACACTATTTTAGGAAGTTTTCTGGGACTCTCTTTGTGCATGACCATCGCTTCATGCCAATCTCCCCAACCAACCAGTGAAATCACATGGAGCACCTTCAACATCCGCTACGACAATCCCTACGACAGTCTGAACAGCTGGACATACAGAAAAGACACCGTAGCCAATTTCATCAAGGCACAAAATCTGGACATTGTAGGCATGCAGGAAGTCCTGCACCACCAGCTTGAAGACCTGAAAGCCCGTCTGCCAGAATATGCCGAAGTCGGCGTGGGACGGGAAGACGGAAAGACACAAGGCGAATATGCCCCTCTGTTCTATAAAAAAGACCGTTTTGAATTACTGGACAACAACACCTTCTGGCTGTCACAATACTCCGACAGTGTAGGATTCATCGGATGGGACGGTGCCTGTACCCGTATTGCCACCTGGGCCAAGCTGAAAGACAAGACCAACGGAAAAATCTTTATGGCCATCAATACGCACTTTGACCATGTGGGAACAGAAGCCCGTAAAAAAGGCGCTTTGCTGATTATTGAGAAAATAAAAGAAATCGTAGGCGACCAGCCTGCCGTAGTTACCGGAGACTTCAACGTATCCGGCCAGTCGGAAGCCTACCAGACCATTACCGGCAACAGTTTCGTGCTGAAGGATGCGCATAAGACAGCTCTCCAGCAAGAAGGTGCCAGCTATACCTTCCATGACTTCGGACGCATTCCTGCCGATTCATGTGAGAAAATTGACTTCATATTTGTCACTCCTCAAATAGAGGTACAGCGCAGCTACATTCCTGAAGAAAACCGGGAGGCAAAGAAATTCCTTTCCGACCACAACCCGGAAATCGTACACCTTTCTTTCTAAAAGGCTAATAAATCGAGGGGAAATTTATCCCGTCCGCCGGTACACATCTTTACCGGGACGGGATTTTTTTATCTTATACGATACGTCCGTCCACCAGATGAATGGTACGGTCGGTTTGCGTGGCCAGCTCCTCATCGTGCGTAACGATGACAAAAGTCTGCCCTAACTTGTCACGCAGTTCAAAGAACAACCGATGCAATTCTCCCTTGTTCTGCGTATCCAGACTTCCGGAAGGCTCGTCCGCCAAGATTACCGAAGGATGATTCATTAAGGCACGGGCTACAGCCACACGCTGCTTTTCGCCACCCGAAAGTTCTGCCGGCTTATGCGTGGCCCGCTCCGACAATCCCAGGAAATCCAATAAATCCAATGCTTCCTTTCGGGCAGTTCCCGCCGACTTGCCTTGAATCAAAGACGGCATCATGACATTCTCTACCGCCGTAAACTCAGGCAACAGCTGGTGAAACTGAAAAACAAAACCGATTTCCCGGTTCCGGAAGGCAGAAAGTTCTTTTTCTTTCAGACGGTTCACCTCCGTACCGTTCAATATAATTCGTCCTCCGTCCGGCTTGTCGAGTGTACCCATAATTTGCAGCAAGGTAGTCTTTCCCGCCCCACTGGGACCTACAATACTGACCACTTCACCTTTCCCGATTTCAAGGTCAATCCCCTTCAACACCTGAAGTGCACCAAACTTTTGGTTATTCCCTTTCAACTGAATCATACGACTTTACAATTTACGAATTACATACTCCGCCAGATAGCATCCGAATACGGCTGGCATATAGCTGACGGTTCCTGCGGTAGACTTCTTGTTTTGCTCATCATCTACCAATATCACGGCATTTGCGTCGGCCTGCTCCGTGCTGAATACCACCGGCAGCTTCCGCTTCATACCCATTTTCTGCAGACGCTTACGCACCGCCTTGCTCAACCCACAATGATACGTATCCCACAAATCCGCAAAACAAATCTGCGTGATATCCCGTTTGGCTCCGGCTCCCATGCTACTGACAATCTTCAATCCACGTTGCAAGGCATGATATATCAGATAGCACTTAGGAGCTACCGTATCAATGGCATCTACCACAAAATCAAACGCCGCACTGTCCAGCAGTTCAGGTATAGCCTCATCTTTCAGGTAAACTGGCAGCACAGTCAGCTCCAGTTCCGGATTAATATCCCGGAAACGTTCAGCCAGTACCTCTGCCTTTGGACGTCCGATAACGGAATGAGTGGCCGGCAACTGACGGTTGATGTTACTTGGCTGTACCGTATCGGCATCTACAATCGTCATCCTTCCCACTCCGGCACGGCAAATCATTTCAGCCGCATACGCACCTACTCCTCCCAGGCCTACCACCAGCACATGTGCCTTACGCAGACGCTCCATCTTCTCTTCACCTAACAGCAATTCCGTGCGCTGCTGCCATTCTTTCTTATTTTCTTCGCTCATGAATCTTTCTTAAACCATTTATAAAACCAGTTGCCCACCTTGTCATAATACTGCGTCTCGGCCCATCCACGCGGATCGGCAAAGCTAATGCCTCGTTCGGGTCACCCTTCTGGTCAGGATACAGCAGCATGATACTGTTGTTATTAAAATATCTGGATACCTGCATAGGCAAGCGTTCAAAAGAAGAGTCGTACGAAATAGACCCTCTTCGTGAGCTGACAATAACCAGCAGATGATCGTAATTCACCTGTCCTGTAATAATCAGCAAGTCGTCCCAGTTATCCAGTTCCTGGTATTCCGTCATCACATCCTTGTGCTTCTTCTGGATATATCCCTTGATATACCCCAAAGTCTGGGGATGAGCAAAGAAATGCAGACGGCATCCCAGCTGACTGCTCATACGGCACAAGTGCGTAATCCATTTCACAAAGCCATGCTCAAATTCCGATTTGGGAGGCACCGCCACGATGATGCGCCGCAGTGTATTGACCGGCATCAAGAAGCGAGCAATCATCACCTGTTGATAAGTATTTTTCAGCAAATCTTCCGTCAGGTTACCGAAGAACGAATCCACGATATTGGCCTTGTTGTGCAAACCAATGACAATCGTAGTTGCTTCAGTTTCCTTGGCTGTATGCAAAATACCCGTAGCAATGTTCAAGTCGAAGCGCGACACCGTCTTCAGAAAGACATTGGCCGATGCAGCAATCTGAGCCGCCCTTTCCAGGCTTCTCTTTCCCCGCATCTCCAGCCGGACAGAATCATTGTTATCATTAATCACATTCAGTGCCACCAAATTGTCCGTCCGCTTTTCATCACGTACTACCAGCGCCAGCTGCATCAGTTTATCCAGTGTGTCCGGATTGGCCACAGGAATCAGGATACGTTCCTTTTGCTGTTCTTTTTCTTCATCCAGCTCTGCATCATCCATCGCAATTCGTTTGGCCGCATGTTCCGTAATAAACGAGCTGACCACACACGTCACCAGAATCAGCAGAATGGTACCATTCAGTACATCTTCGTTCAACAAGCGCTCTCCACTGGGCAGAATAATGTTGTAACCCACCAGTACCGCCGCCAGGGTAGCCGCAGCCTGCGCATTACTCAGTCCGAACATCAGTTCCCGTTCTACTGCCTTCATGCGATATATTTTCTGTGTCAGCCACGATGCAATCCATTTGCCTAACAGTGCCACCACAATCATGACACCAGCCACCTTAATGGAATCGATATGGCCGAACAGCACATTCACGTTTATCAGCATTCCCACTCCGATAAGGAAATAAGGAATAAACAGCGCATTTCCTACAAACTCCAGGTGACTCATCAACGGAGAAACATGCGGAATCAGACGGTTCAGCACCAGCCCGGCCAGGAAGGCGCCTAAGATTCCTTCCATACCAATCAGCTCCATCAATCCGGCCCCCAAGAAGACCATGGCCATCACAAAGATATACTGCACCACCTGGTCACTGTAACGACGGAAGAACCAGCGTCCGATGCGAGGGAACGTCAGCATAATCACCACGCTCAGCACTACGACTTTCAGCACCAGCCACACCCAAAACATATCCGAGGTATCGCCCTTGTACATACCTGCAATGACGGCCAAAACCAACAAGGTCAGTGTATCCGTCACCGCCGTACCTCCCACCGCAATGCTGACAGCCCGCTGCCGGTTGATACCGTAACGAATCACAATCGGATAGGCTATCAAAGTGTGCGAGGCATACATACTGGCCAGCAGCACAGAAGTAATCAGTCCGTATCCCAGCAAGTTCAGATTGGTCCACACACCAATACCCAGCGGGAAGATAAAGGCCAGCAAACCTAACACCGTAGCCTTCACACGGATACTCTTGAAATCCTCCATGTTCATTTCCAGTCCGGCCAGGAACATGATATAATACAGTCCCACCTTACCGAAAAGCTCAAAGCTGCTGTCGCGCGCCAGAATATTGAATCCATGTTCCCCGATGACGATACCGGCCAGAATCATTCCGATGATGTGCGGAATGCGCAGACGTTCCAGAACAATCGGGGCAAACAAGATAATTACCAGCACCAAAAAAAAGATCCACGTAGGATCAGTGATGGGAAAATCTATATTGAGATGAAAAAAATCTAACAATTCTTCCATAGATAATGAGCTGTTCGGTTTATTCGGTTTAAATTTATGGACAAAAATACGAAAAAAGTTCCGTATTTCCCCTTTGGTATTCCAAAATGTTTTAATTTTGCGGTTCAAAGGATACAAGGAGAAGACAAAAGTATCTAACTAAAATACAGAAAGCAATACAATCACGGAATTTATTAACTTAAACAAGAAACATAAGAAATGAAAGTAGCAATTGTTGGTGCAAGCGGAGCCGTAGGACAGGAGTTCCTGCGTGTGCTCGATGAAAGAAACTTCCCGGTAGATGAACTGCTGTTGTTCGGATCTTCAAGAAGTGCCGGACGAAAATACACTTTTCGCGGAAAAGAAATCGAAGTAAAACTTCTGCAGCACAACGATGATTTCAAAGGAGTAGACATCGCCTTTACGTCAGCCGGTGCGGGAACTTCTAAGGAGTTTGCAGAAACCATCACTAAATACGGTGCAGTGATGATTGACAACTCCAGCGCTTTCCGTATGGAAAACGATATTCCTCTGGTAGTGCCTGAAGTCAACGCAGAAGACGCGCTGAACCGTCCACGTGGCATTATTGCCAACCCTAACTGTACAACTATCCAAATGGTTGTAGCCCTGAAAGCTATCGAAAACCTGACTCATATCAAACGTGTACACGTATCTACTTACCAGGCTGCCAGTGGTGCCGGTGCGGCTGCCATGGACGAGCTTTACGAACAGTACCGTCAGGTATTGGCCGGAGAGCCTGTCACTGTAGAGAAATTCGCTTATCAGCTGGCATTCAACCTGATTCCTCAGATTGACGTGTTCACAGACAACGGTTATACCAAAGAAGAAATGAAGATGTACAATGAAACACGTAAAATCATGCACTCAGATGTACAGGTTAGTGCTACTTGCGTACGTGTTCCTGCACTTCGTTCAC
>ENA-OPYS01000078-OPYS01000078.1-human-gut-metagenome-genome-assembly--contig:-NODE-78-length-14587-cov-1.136584_pt1 | contig 14587 bp, 26 predicted proteins | sample MGYA00242635_ERZ504478 | MGnify/ENA primary metagenome ERZ504478 (study PRJEB26092, sample SAMD00036246) | human gut metagenome | host: Homo sapiens | study: EMG produced TPA metagenomics assembly of... | reverse complement strand
TCGCAGTACCTGGCTGGTTACATCACCGGAGCCAACACCACCATCAAGCCGGTGGCCGAAAGGCTTATCGAGAAGTCGCTGAAATGGCAGCGCAGCGCGGTGCTGAAACGCCTTCAGCAGATTGGAGTAGATACCTCTTCCTGGAATGCGGTTAACGCTTATCTCCGCAGCCCTCGCATCGCCGGGAAGCCTCTTTACGAACTGGACAGCGAAGAACTGTCCGCACTGATACCGAAACTTGAATCTATTAAACGAAAACAGAATGGCTGAATACGATGTTAACGACCAGCGCATAAACCGCATTAACTACATCCTGGACGAACTTCCCCGCATAGAGGAACGCATCGACCGTATTAATGCGCAGATAGGAAGCCGCGAGATGACGGGACAGCAGTTCCGCAACCTGGTGGCCGAAAGAAGCACCCTCGTAAAGAGGTACGATGAACTGAATCGCGAGGCGAAGGAAAACTACCGCCTCGTGACCGGAAAGGAGAAAGGAAAGATAACCTATAGCACGGAAACGACGATATGAAGAAGAAATACAGAGTGTGGCGCGTAGTGATTAACGTACTGGGTCATCACCTGGCAGTGAGGTGCCGCCACGATACGGACAACCTTAGCGAAATAAGAGCATACTACATGCGAATCTATCGGAACAGAGGCCTATACGGCTTTATTATACAGAATTTTATTAACCTTTAAAAACAAGTAATTATGATTGATTTAAAAGCATTGACCGCAGAACAGAGAGCAGCACTGAAAGCACAGTTGGAAGCAGAAGAAAAGGCCGAAAAAGACCGTGTACAGAACGAACGCGAAGCCTACAAGCAACTTGTAGACCAGACGGTACAAAACGCAGTGGCAAAGCTTCAGAACCTATCCAGCGAAATGGAGCGACTGAAAGAAGAAGTATTCACAGAGTTTGCCACCCTTATCAAGACAAAGAACGAGCTGTTCAAGACGAAATCCGACCGTCAGAGCGACACATTCACCACAGCCGATGGTACAATGTCCATCACGCTTGGAAACCGCGTAAACGAGGGATGGGACGACACTGTAGAAGCTGGCATAGAAAAGGTGAAGGCATACCTGAAGACGTTAGCAAAGGACGAAAACAGCGCAGAACTTGTGCAGGTAGTCATGGGACTTCTGGCAAAAGACCGCAAGGGAGCCTTGAAAGCCAACAAGGTGCTCGAACTGGAGAAGCTGGCAGCCACCAGCCGCGATGCAGAGTTCATCGACGGTATCAACATCATCAAGGCTGCATACCGTCCGGTACCTACCTGCCAGTTCATCCAGGTTACGCTGAAGGATGAAGAAGGGAAAGAACGTAAGTTACCGTTGTCTTTATCGGCTATGTGATTATGATTAACGACATGAAACCAGGGGAAGTCCGTCAGTTAGCAGACGGAACCCCGATAAAATTCCAGGAAGTAGCCAATATTACCAGCTTAGACAATCCGTGTCAGTATTGCGTGTTTGAGAATGAACGCTGCCAGGAACGTGCGATACTGCTTGGAGGATGCGACCCCATGACACGAGACGACGGAAAGTTTGGCATCTTCATTCACGCTGGAACAAATGCCTGACCTGTTCAAACCTCGCAGAGTGGCGGTGAAGATTCACTACAGCGCAATAAGCCAGTTTATGTATGTGTGGGTGAAGTGGAACCGCCCCTGCGACTTATCAGTACAGCGTTCAAAAGAAAATCCAGTATGGCTGGGTGTCTGTTTCAACGTAGAAAATAACGACACACTGGACATGATGGAAGAAGTACGTAAGAGTTTAAAAACCGAAATTATTGATTTATGAAAAAGAAAGTATATATCTCCATCCCTATAAGCGGGAAAGACATTATAGGAGTAAAACTTCATTTAGACCTTGTAAAAAACGGATTGATAAGTAATGGCTACGAGCCGGTAACTCCGTTCGACGTATCACCAGATTCCAACGCATCTTATGCGGAACACATGGGGCGAGACATTCAGGCTCTCTTGGAATGCGATGCAGTCTATTTCTGCCGTGGATGGCAAGACAGCAAAGGATGTCAGGCAGAATACGAAGTGGCGAAGATTTACGGAAAACAAATGGTTCTTGAATAATATGGCAAAGATTAAAACAATAAAGATAAAACTAGGAGAAACTATTTACGAAATAGTTGTAAAGTGTAATACTAATGGGAAGTTTACATTTGAAGCACCTGCTTCACTTATTTCAATAGTAAAACCTTTGGAAGATATAAATCGTTGCTATTTTGAGTCATTAAAAGAATTAGAACATAAGGTTTATAAAGCAATAGATGAATATAGAAATGCAGTAATACAAAGAAGGCTTGTTATAAGAGTTGAATTTGGAGCAAGTGGGAACTTTGTTAAAGATGAAAGTGGTTTTCTTTTGCCGCAATTCAGTAAATATGGAGGTAAATTCTGTATTAACGACGTGTTTACAGACGGCTACAATCTTATTAAGTTTGGATATAAGATACTTATCGAAGAAAAGTTAAATGATAGTGTGACTTATTATCAAACAATTAAATGCGGAAGAGATTCTCCTAATAATTATAATAGAAGAGTTGGCGATTATATTGCAAGTAATTATAAATATCATCTGGGAGAAGATGAATGTGTATTGCCATATACAGAAGAAATAATCAAGAATCTTAATTCTATAGAACAACAATTGAAAAATGCGGCATTGTTCTTGTCTAATCTTCTTAGTAGTAATAATGTAGAAAATATACTTACTTCCGGTAACTTTAAATTAATAGAATATTGATATGAACGCAAGAGACCAAAAAAAAGTATGTGATTCAGGTTTCTGGATAATAAGAGCTGGAGAAAGAAATGGGAAGCCAATTATCAAGGCAAAAAATTTGGATAATCCTGACTCATGGGTAACAATTAGAAGTGATTTTAAATCTAAAGCAGAGCGTGACCGGTACATGAAAGAGTTGCTGGAATATGATTTCTACATCGAAGACTAACAAAAATCCCCGACACCGCCAAACCGGATGCCGGGGATTTTCATTTTTAATTATTCATGAATCAGGGTTCGCCCAGATAATGACATATTGCCTCATGTTGCAAAGGCGTAAGCGTGCGCTGTCCTTTCTTGTAGTGAAGTTCGTCCAGCCTTTTTTGTAAATCTTTGTTGAGAGTAATCCAGCGGCGAAGCTGTGTAACGGCACTGCGGGCAGAAGAGCGGGGAAAATATCGCAGTGCAAGGTCTGTCAAATAAATAGCGTGCATGTTGTATGTGTTTTCGTAAAGATAATAAAAATAATTAGGAATAAATTACCCCGTAGTAAACGCATTGTTACTACGTGGTAATTAATCAGTCACTAAGTAGTAATGATGGGTTTACTACGTAGTAGTTAAGGAAGCGGTTCTTCTTTGTCTTCCTGCAAGCTTTTCACCTTGTGGAAGCTCAGATTTGCGATGTTAAGCTGGCCTTTCAGCCCGATGCCCGGTCGGAACTGGAGAGTCACCTTCTTAATCATCGACGGGCTGAAGGTGTCTTCCGTGGCGGTTCCTGTGCTGCGAAGCTGAGCCTGAAAGCTTCCCAGGTTCTCCAGCTTCACGATTTGTCCGGCTGCGATGTGCAGGTTAATACGCTTCACCAGTGCACGAATCACGTTCAGCACGTCACCGTCGGTCAGTGTGGTGGCATACGCTATCTCTTCAGACAGTTCGTTGATACCAACTGAGCCGGAAGCCTGTGCCTTGGCATAATACTTGTACTCTCCGCTTTCACGGTCCTGCGGATTGAGCATCTTTGCAACGCTGTAGTTAATTGCCATAATCTTTTGTGTTTAAGTGTGAATAATGTAGTTAACTTGTCATGACATTGCAAAAGTAGGCACGCGCTGGCATAAAGAGTTGACAATTTGCTTTTTTCGTGCTGATTATGTATCTTTGTAGCAACAAATCAAACAATTACACATGCGAAACGTAGAGCTGACAAAGACAAGAGACCGTAAGATGGTGGAAATGTTTCACAATCTGTACGACGTGAAGCGCATCCGGCTGGATGATGTGCTTCGTCAGCTGAGCGAACGTGTGTTTTTTCTGTCTACAGACTACATCTATAAGCGCATATTCTACAACGTAGATAATCTGGCATATTACGAACAGCTAAAAAAGGGAGCCGGAAAGAAAAAATCTTCCGACTCCGCTCAGATGTCTATCGATTTTTGACATCGTACAACCCGCCTTCATCCAGTGCGGGTTTATTGAATGCGCGTGAAACTCCTACCTCTCTGTCTTCATCCTGAACGATTTGCTTCAAGTTAAGTCCGCTGAATTCTGACACATTCGTCTGGAATGATATGCGGTACAGGTTTCCTGAACCTCCCGATTCTTCTCTGTTGGTGCCGCTGCGTCGCATCTGGTGGAAATTCTTTCCGTTTCGTCCGTGAAACATGAATCCTACAAGCAGAAGAAGGTCAAGATACTGCAATGCTTCTTCCTGCATGGCCGCGCTTCATAGGTGTCGCTGAATGTTTCCCAGAAGATGTGCATGTCTACCTGAAGGTTGGCGTTCTGCATCAGTTCGCCGGCATCGTCTATCTCCAGTGTGTTGAATTCAAAGAAGATGGCAGGCGTAGAGAAAGGGTGTTCCTCACTCAGATAATCTACCTGCTCGTGCCATAAGTCAATGTGCTGGAAGTCGGGCAAGGCTTCCAGTCTTTCGCGCAGATCTGCGTAATCGTCCGGTATGTTTTCAATGAATTCCAAACGGTTTTGAACGATGTTCGAAAGCTCTTTAAATAGTTCGGTGTACATTTCTTTAATGAATAATGAAAATGAATAATAAAAGCGTTATTCGCTGTACTTGTCGCTTACTTCGTCGGTAATGCGGTCCACATTCTCCATAAGAGTGTCTTCCAGTTCTGTCATCAGTTCGTGGCTTTCTCCGATGAACTGGCGGCGAGGAAGTTTCTTTACGGCCTTACCGAAAATCTTGATGTAACCGCCTTCGTTGTGTACTTCTGCATAAGGAAGGTCTGAGCCTACTCTTACCTGCTTTTCGCTTGCTTCGAACACGGTAATGCTGTTCATCAGGTTGGCACCCGTACCGATAAGAATTCCTCTCCTTGTAGCTGCGTTGCTGAAATTCAGTTTTTTTTGTGTCTTGCTTCGCCTGGTCTTACCGGTCTTTCTGCTTCGCACATACCGCACGGAAGTACGCTTTTCTCCCTTGTACTGGAAGCCATACCATGGGCTGCCTTTTTTTGCGACGTTCCACCTCCGGCCAGGGAGTTATCCCGTTGTTACGGAATCCCTGACGGCGGAAGTTTTCGCGGAACTCGTCGACGGCCATCTTTCCTGCTTGTCGCGGAAGGTCTTTCTGCACGTATCGCGTTATTTTTTTTTTCGATTTCACGAAGCATGTTTTTACTCATCCTTTTTTTTTCTCGTATATAGTTTTTCCAAACTGGCCTTTTATTACGCTTTCATGCGTTTTATCTCCGCTAAGTAGTTCATCTGGTATTTCTTCGGGAAAAGCTTTGCATGTATAAGTATCCCAGTCATAATGTATGCAGGTTGCACATTGCGACTTATACATATTAAAATATTCCATACGGTCGTTAATTCTTGTAATCATGATTATCTTGTTTTACGTTTTGAATAATTCCATCCTTGTTTTTTTTGCTACACGTTTCCATAACAGGTGATAATGGATTATGCCAGCCTGCTCTGGAGTTATATATTCGTTTTCAACAGCTTTCATTAATTCTTCCCTTATTATTTTATTCTGACGATTCATAGCAGTACGAAAACTTCTCAGATCTTTAAATTTACCCCATCCGCTTTCCGGCCTTTTCATACTAAATGTGTATAAAGGGGTAACAGCCCTAATCTCGGCCAAATCATTGAATACAGCAAGAGCAATGTCGTCAATACTGAATGAGTTTCCGATGTGCGCCCACCTTTTTTTCATCAGCAGCCCATCCTGAGATGGTTATGTGTAAAGATAGCATTTTTCATCAAATTGCATTCTTCTTTTGTGAAATAAACATTGTAAGCTTGCCCTCTTTTGTCAAGAATGAGATTTCCATCTTTATCATATACAACCCCAGTTTCAAATTTTTTATTCATTCTGATATTATTTTCCATATCCGTAACTTTACGTGTCAGTTGTTCATCTCCTACAGTTTTGAGCGTATTCCTATTAAGGAACTTGTCTACCGCTTTTCGGGCCTCTTTTCCTGCACCCTTGATGTAAGGATGTGTGTCGGTAAACATCTCGCCTGTAATGCCCGGATTCTTGTCAAGTCCGGGTTCAGGCTTGTCATGTCCTGAAGGTGTCCTTCCTCGGTTATCTTTTCATCGGTACTTGTCAGTCCGCACTTGCAGTTCCACAGATTGCCAGGATAGTTTGTATTCCAGAACGGGTCGTCTGCCTTCCACACGTGGTTGTAGAATACGCGGTGACCTTCACGCTTGTTAACCGATACAGACGGAAGCCATTTCAGGTTAGGATACAGGTCTTTGTCTTTTTCGAACCGCTTCCAGTCGGCTGCAAAACGGGCACGACGGACGGCAGTGTCGTATTCCGTGCGTAGCCAGTTCACGTTGTATTCCTGTATGATGGGTTCCGTGTCCTTGCGGAACTGGTCGAACGATTTCAGCTTTCCTTCTTCATCGGTCAGCTGCTCGTGCAGTTCTTTCTGCTGCTGGTGTGTCTTGAACGCGGCAAACACGGCTTCACTGTGCCGAAGTGCTTCCAGGAAATCGCGGTCGGGCGTTCCCCATTCTGGGCTTCCAAAAATTTCAAGTGCCTTGTCAAGCTGGTTGAAGGTGTGTGCAAACAAATCCGGCTCTATGTCTTTGTCTACATCAAAACCTTTCGAGCGAAGGCGGTTCAGCACGCGGTCGCGTATCTTGTCGCTCAGCTTCAATCCGGCTGCTTCTACGGCTACAGAATGGGGAGTATGACCTTCTCCATAGTACAGCGTGTTGATAATGCGTGAAAAACCTTCATTCCTTACCTTTTCTTTTTTTTATCGGGTTCCGGAGGTTCAGGGTCATTATTGGGGGTTGGATTGTTGTTGCTTTTTCCGTTGTCTTTCATGTTTCCACCTTCCTGCATACCCTGATTGGTAACCTGCTTGACAGCCGTAATAGGAAGACCGGTCATTTCGGCCACTTTTTCGGGGTCAAAGTCGAAGGTATATGCCAGGTTCTTGATGGCTTCCACGTATTCCTTCAGTGTCATTGTCTCATGATCATCCCATTCCAGACGGCATCCCTTGAACACAGCGTACACGGGGCTTATCTTGATAAGACGGGGTATAATCTCCTGATTGAATACATACTGGAAAAGAAGCTTGTCGGCCTCGTGACGGTATTTCTCTACCCGTTCGTGGATTTCGGCGGTTCCTTCGTATGCTTCGTTGTTGGTGGTTCCTGTCTGCCCAAGAATAAGGCGTGTGATAATCTTGTGGCAGCGTTCCATGAAGGGGTCGAATGCGTTGGTGGTGTTACCGGATATTTCTTTTCCGAATTCCACGGATTCCTGCGCATTCAATACACCGTTACGGCATGAACGCATGTCTTCAAGCATGTTGAAAAGTTCATCCCTTCGTTCCGCATCCATACGGTTGGTAATGACAAACATCCAGGGAACCCCGTACATGTCGATGTAGTTCAGCCAGCTACCAAATCCAAGCTTCTTGGCATAGATGGGCATGGCAAGCACATTCAGCAGACCGAGGCCCAGTCTTTGCCAAACTGGTAGTAATAGGTTTCCATACCTCCTGTGCGGTAGGATATTCCCTGATTGTCGGTACTACGTTCCAGGATGGCACCTACCTGGGCAATGTAGTTGCACTGTGGAACTTCGGAAATCTCTTCGATTTCCATGGTGTTCTTATTCATTTTCTCCGTCAGGTCAACCAGTAGTGTGCCTTGAAGCTGTGACATGACGCACATTCTTCGCAAGTCCTGGAACCAAGTGCGTTCCAGCAGACGCTGTGCTTTATCTACTTTATTCCCTCTGCGGTCTACAATCTTATAAGTAGCCATCTGCAATGGGAGCACGCGGTTTTCGATAGTTGCCTGAAGGTCATCGTCGCGAAGAAGGTTCTGATAGATGTAGTACAATAGATAGCGGCGAGGCCTTTCGGGGTCGGTGGCTTGCATTACGGCCATCTGCCAGTCTTTTTATTTCTTTTGTCCGCATATCGGACGATGGACGCTTGAACGGTATAGGGCCTGGTGTCATTCCAGGAATACCTCTCTTATCGTGATACACGGTAGCTACCTTCTGGAAGCTTGCCATTTGCAGCACATAATTTTCAATGCTGTTATAAATTTGTTTGAATGGATTTTTCATGACGTTCTATTTTTTTAACTGATAACTCATAATATTCCTTATCTATCTCGAAGCCAATATAATTTCGCTTTGTGTTTATGCAGGCTATTGCTGTTGTTCCACTACCCATACAATTATCTAATATTGTTTCACCTTTCATTAGAATATGTTTTTATTAGATATTCAATTAAATCTACTGGCTTTTGCGTTTGATGTATCGGATTTTTTTCACATTTAAACTGAAGAACATCAAAAGGGAAATTAGTATATTGACTTATTATCTTCTTCTTTTGAGATGGCCTTTTACCTGCCATAGAGCCAAATCGAGTCCCACTTTTATCAATTCTGATTCTTTGTTTTTTTATTAATCCTTGAGGGTTGTAAATCATTTTATTTTTACTTCCATTTGCTGTACATCCTTGTGAAAATATCATTATTTCCTCATAGGATGTCATTGGCCTATTTTTTGCATTAACAAAATTTCCTTTCTTGTTTTTTAACCATATCCATTTATACCTATATAATTCAGGCATACTTGATATAATTTTATAAGAAAACGAGCCACTTGCAAACAAAATAATTGCCCTATCTTTTTTTATAATGCGATTATATTGTTCCCATAGTTTTCCAAAAGGAATAATTTTGTCCCACTTACAGGATGTTGTACCATACGGCAAATCGCATATAATACAATCCACAGAATTGTCGGGAATACGTTTCATACCTTCCAAACAATCCTCATTGTAAATCTTATTTAATTCAATCATGACGTTCTAAAAAAAATATTCTTCTCTTCGGTTATTTATCCAGATGCCGGGCACTTTCCCGGTTTCAGGGTCTACAATTTCGGGCACATCCGTAAGCGGCATTTCCCCGTCGCGTATACGTGCCAGCACATCGTATGCCCATGCGTACAGCTCCGAATAGTCTTCAGGAACCTTGCGGGCGGCATTTCTTCGCACAGCCCTGTACACCACCATGCAGGTAATGATACGCTGAATCATTCCATTCTGAATGGGAGGCTCGCCAAACAGCTTGGTGCAGTCGTATCTACCTCCTATGTAGCTGCATACTTCATCGATACTTCCTTGCTCCAGCCTGTCAAGAATGGAACTGTCTTTCTCAATGCTGCTTTGTATCATCGGTTCTTGAATGACCGACTTCACATCTTCCATTGTAATGTATCTCATAATTATATAGGTTGTGTAATTGTTACCATTCGTATTTCCTTCTTCTCCTCATCCGTGGTGGGCGGTACCCTTCACGCTTTTCCTTTTCCTCTTTAGGTACCGGAGGCGATGTGTACATCTCCAGTTTTTTGATGGCTTGTTCGTCGGCATCAGGACTGTCATCGTGTTCCGTCATTCCAGGTTCTATGGCGAAAAGCTGCTTCATGCCTACCTGAATGTCGGGGCTTCCTTTCAGCTTTTCGTTCACGTAGATTCTACCGTTCTGATAGTACGGATGCATGGTGAGCAGACGGATAAGTTTTGCCATCGAACTTCGCGGTTCCTGACTGATAAGCAGGTTTACGCCTGTTTCTTTCTGTGTTTCCTGCAAGATGCGCTCCAGCTCATCGTTCCAGAACTGGCTTTCATATTGCCAGAACACCTCGATACCTTCTTTCTTCAACTCTAAGGTTTTCCAGCACATCCATTCTACTGCCATCTTCATTTTGCTTTGCTTCACGAATCCGTCTATCAGCCAGAAGTCATTCCGGTGTCTTCCCCACAGCTTCACGGCGTTGTAGTCGGAAGTCTCGCTACCTGCATACGCCACATCCCAATGGCCTACTATGGCATTCATACAGTGAAGGTCGGGCATGGGTGCCCACTTTATCATTTCGGGCTTGAATATCTTACCCCGCACCAGCGGCTCGTGGTTATACTCTGCATGCGCGGCCAGGATACCCATGTCATTTTCCTGCTGACGGTAAAATTCGGCGGTGTACATGGATGGCCAGGCCGGTTCATAGGTGACGGGATTGTACGCACATACCAGGTGCCAGTCCCAGTCTTTGTGCCGTTCGCGAAGGATGGTCTGCACCATGCGCGATGCAAAACGGTTGTTGCTTCCTATCAGTCTTCGCTTTTTCCCGGTCATGGTAGGAATCACGTCGTTCTCTATCCATTCGGCCAAATCGTCCTGCGTCTTGCTGTTCTTGATGGTCTGAGGGTTTCCAGGTCGTCTATAGCCCAAAGGTCCGGGCGATGTGCTCCCTTACGAAGACCGCGCACTTTCATGCGGGCACCAAAAGCCTTGCATATCCATCCGCTTGTGGTGACAAAGTTTCCTCGTTCCCAATAGCCGGGATTTTCCTGCTCGCCGAAGTCATGCTTCAGCAGCTCGTTTCCTTCCAGTTCCGCACGAAGGTCTTCCAGCAAGTCGGCCGCACGGTCGAACGTATCGCTTACCAGGCAGAAGTAATGCGTCTCACGGTTAATCCACAGCCATAGCGGTATGATGACATCGTTCCATACAGACTTTGCCAGTCCGCGTCCCCATTCCGCATATCCTTTGTACAGCGGATTTGCTTTCACCTTATTGGCATGTTCTATCTGGAAAGGTGCGCTTTCGGATGTGGCATAATGCGGAAGGTAGGTAGAAACGAAGTAGCCTACATCTTCTTTTGCCCTGCGGATACGCGACTGCTTTTCCAGTATACTTTCATCCGGATTCACCAGGTCTCTTGTAGTGCGTGCACGTGCCAGCTTTTCGAGGTATCTTTTCTGAATTTCCTGATCATTCTTTTTCATTAGCCCAAAAGTTTAGATACATCGTAAATATGTGCTTCCTGGAAGTCCAGACTTTCGTAATAAAGATGCGGATTGTTCGTCTTCATTGCATCAAACACACGGTCCATCACTTCCAGGTAAACGGAAAGCGTGATACGGTTTTCCTTGTTAATGTTTTCCATCTGCTTTCCCCATGCGTTCACGCTATTGTCAAGACTGGCCGCCTGCTTTCGCAGTTCCATGACCAGCTCCTTGTCGCCTTCCTTCTCCGCTTCGTCTATCCGTTGCAAGATGTCCAGCTTGTCTTCAGCCAGCATACGGATAATTTCTTTGATATTTCCGGCCTGCTGCTTGCTGTTGACTACAGCCGCACGTCTCTCTTTTTTCCATAGTCCTTCGTTGTCGTTAATCCACTTAGAAACGGACTTTTCGGACACTTTCAGGCGTTCGGATATTTCCTTGTTCGACAGGCCGTCATTCACATAGAGGTCGTGTGCCTCCTTGCGAAGTTTTTTGTAATATTCCTTGCTTCGTGCCATAACATTTAATTTACTGAGACAAAGGTCACATTATTATACGACCTCCTGAAAATGGCTTTTCATAAAGAAATTATTTGTTCCATAATGGAAAAAAATTTACCCTTTATCGACGTATTTTTTCCATCATGGAAACGCTCTTTCAGTACCTCACAGGCATTTCTCAACTTTGCGTTGTAATCGAAAAGTGTAACTAAAACGCAGATGAAGAAATGAACATCACAGCAAAAGCAGAAAACGGACGTGCCGTCATCAGCATTAAAGGACAGATAGCCGGATGGAGGGATTCAGAGAAGAACTTTACCGCTACTGTAGACAGCCTGATAGAATCGGGCGTGAAAGACGCACATCTGTATATTAACAGTCCGGGCGGCGACTGCTTTGAGGCTAACGAAATTGTAAATGTGATGAAGCGTTTTCCGGGTACGGTGACAGGAGAAGGAGGTGCACTGGTGGCCAGCGCAGCCACTTACATCGCCATTCACTGCCAGTCGTTCACGATGCCTGAAAACGGACTGTTTATGATTCACCAGCCAAGTGGAATTGCCAGCGGAAGGAAAGCAGAAATTAAGACCTACCTGGATCTTCTGGACAAAATCAGTCAGACTTATTATGATGCCTACATGGCGCGTACCACAATGCCTGAAAAGGAATTCAAGGAAAAGTGGGATGCAGGCGACTTCTGGATGAACGCGAAAGAAGCAAAGGAATACGGTTTTGCTGACTCTATCGGAGGAAAGACCGACATCACAGAAGATACGGCTTCTATGATTGCGAAAGCCGGTTACAACGGTCCGGTATCATTAACCGTTGCAAAACAGATTAATAACCCTAAAACCCCAAAACAAGAAATGGAACTGAACGCATTACTGGTACAGTTTGGACTTTCGGCCAGCATGTCGGAAGGACAGTTTATCGAAACTATTAGTGAATGGAAACGCAAGGCAGAACGTGTGGAAATGCTGGAGAAGAAAGAAGAAGACCGGCAGAACGCAGAAATCGAAGCATTGCTTAACCAGGCTATTCTTGACCGCCGCATCACAGCCGACGTGAAGGAAGACTGGAGAGAGATGCTGGTATCAAACTTTGAAAGCGGAAAGAAGATGCTGGCAGCTATGTCGCCCGTGAAGAAGCCTGTAGTGGTGAAACCGCTTGGTAACAATTCGGGAGCCGACATGAAGTGGGAAGACATCATGAACGATCCGTCTGCATGTGAAAAACTGATGAAGGAAGACCCGGAAACTTACGACCGCATCTTCAATGAATGGGTGACAAAAAACAGAAAGTAATAACTCTTAAATTTTGAATTATATGGCCGAATTACAAGCTAATCTCTATCTGAACAAGTATCTAGACCCTCAGCTCCTTATTGACCGTCAGAACTTCCGTGATGACTTCCTGGCTACGTTGGGAACAGTACCTCAGGCCGCACGCACAGCCGACGGTGTACGCCGAAACAAACTGATTAACAACGTAGAGTTCAAGGTGAACAACAACTCGGGATTTACCGCAAAACAAGTAGAAGGTAAAAACCTGATTGTAGAATGGGAAAAATATGATACGACTCCCACTGCCATTACAGATGTGGAACTCCGTTATCTTCCGTTCGACAAGGAAAGTGCCATCCGTAAACTGCATGACGATTGCTTCAAAAACGGTATGCTGAAACATGCCATGTACAAGCTTTGTCCGGGAAACAATGATGACGAGGATAACATGCCTGTTCTGAAAACTACTGGTGATAATGACGGAAGCGGTCGTATTCGTCTGACTTATGCCGACCTGGTAAACTTTGCCACAAGGGTAAAAAAATGGAACATGCCTATCGCCAACCAGCTGTACATGATTCTTTGTCCGCAGCATACAGCCGACTTGCTGCTTGATCCTAACGCTTCGAAGTTCTTCTACGACCGTTCTTTCTATGCTGACCCGAAGACTGGTAAGATTAAGGGATTCATGGGTATGCAGTTCTTTGAAAACAACGATACTCCTTATTACACGGTATCTTCTCTTACACGTGTGGCAGAAGGATCAAGTCCTTCAGGAGGTACAGACTTGCAGGCAAGTATCGCTTACTATGCGCCTAATACCTATTACCACATTGAAAACGTGATGTCATTGTACAAGCCGATGGAAATTGACACAAAGAGCAAAGATCCGCAGGCTGAATATCGTCAGCGCACATGGGGTATCGTAGACCGCATTGAAGAATTCGGTGTGGCTGCCATCGTATCAGGTAAAAGTGAATAAAGGAGGTTCTTATGTCATTCCAAGGAGTAACAATTAATAAAGTACGAGGCGGCTGGTTCGGGCAACCGACACCAGTGACCGCACCGTGCTTCTGGTATGCGGTGCTACTGCTATTCCTTCCAAACTGCCAGATTACACGGCGGTGAAGCTGAACAGCATCGAAGCACTGGAGCAACTGACATGGACAGAGGAGACCGACACAAAGAACAAGGAGCTTCTGTATTATCATGCCAGCGAAGTGTTTCGTCTTTCTCCGGAAAGGGAATTGTGGGTCATGGTGGTACCTAAAACCAAGAAAGTGTCTGAACTGGCACTGGAAGATGAATTTATCAACGGTATTCGTGCAATATACGGAGTGAATACCATCGGCGTGGCCGGGTTGACAGCTGATGAAGACCTTCCTACTGCTATCAAGCAATGCAGCTTTTGGTGGAAGACCTGATGGAAGATAACATCTACATAGACTGTGTGCTGCTGGAAGGATTGGGTACCTATCTTACCGACGCATCGAGCGCGGAAGATCTTCGCGCACTGGAAGCGGAGAATATCTCTGTCATCGTAGCGCAGGACTATGACGTGGCACAGAGCCAGACAGAATACAACAACTATGCGGCTGTGGGAAGTGCGCTGGGTATGCTTTCTGTTCGCTACGTGCATGAAAACATGGGAAGTGTGGATATTGAAAAGTCATCCTCGCACGGCAAAAGGTACAGCAGACTACAGTATGCTTGACAAGACGCTGGGACG
>ENA-OPYS01000077-OPYS01000077.1-human-gut-metagenome-genome-assembly--contig:-NODE-77-length-14744-cov-1.361976_pt1 | contig 14744 bp, 18 predicted proteins | sample MGYA00242635_ERZ504478 | MGnify/ENA primary metagenome ERZ504478 (study PRJEB26092, sample SAMD00036246) | human gut metagenome | host: Homo sapiens | study: EMG produced TPA metagenomics assembly of... | reverse complement strand
ATGAGCTGAATGAAAAACCCGGCAGAAGTATGGGACATCTGCCTGGACAGCAGTTTCGATACGCTGGACGACGTGAAGGCTTATGCCATCCATCCGGCACACGTAGCCGCAGCTGGTATTCTGAAAGATGCCAAGGAAAACCGTGCCTGCGTGGACTATACTATCTAAAACTCAGCCATCATGGAAAAAATCATCAATCCATGGGAAGGAATGGAAGGATACTTCTGTTTCGGCTGTGCCCCCAACAACGAGTCGGGCCTGAAAATGGAATTTTATGAAGACGGGGACGAGATTGTGAGTAAATGGGTACCTGAAGCCCGTTTTCAAGGTTGGTTGAACACCCTGCACGGAGGTATTCAGGCAACTCTGCTGGATGAGATATGTGCCTGGGTGATTGCCCGCAAGCTTCAGACGGCGGGAGTGACTTCGCGCATGGAAACTCAATACCTGAAACCCATTCACACGACCGACTCTCACCTTACCCTCAAAGGAAGAATCAAGGAGCAGAAACGGAACTTTGTGTTCATTGAAGCCGAAATCTACAATGCACAGGATGAAGTCTGCACCAAGGCCGTCTGCACCTATTTCATTTTCCCAAGAGAAAAAGCAGAAAAGGAAATGTACTTCAAAGGCTGTTATACGGAAAAAGAAAAGGAATCTTTATAAATTTGACAGCAAAAGCGAGTTTTTTCTGATAAATATTTGCTTTTTTTAATTCTTATCTAATATTTTTGTCGCAACAAAAGAACGATAATTATGATTTTAAATACTGTACATCATCGCCATCATCATTACCTAACGGTTCACACGGTAGGCTGACGACGCGTGCAGTTACAAGAGATAAGATTACACAAAGGCTTGCCGTAAGAATTTATTCCTCGGTAAGCCTTTTTTATTTGACACTTTAAAAACTTAGAACAATATGTTAAGAATTGCCGTACAATCCAAAGGGCGCTTGTTCGAAGACACAATGGCCCTGTTTACTGAAGCAGACATCAAGTTATCTACCTCCAAACGCACCCTGCTGACACAGTCCAGTAATTTTCCGGTAGAAGTACTGTTCCTGCGCGACGATGATATTCCACAATGTGTGGCCAACGGCGTGGCCGACCTCGGTATTGTAGGAGAAAACGAATTCGTGGAACGTGCCGAAGAAGCGGAAATCGTGCACCGTCTGGGCTTCAGCAAATGCCGTTTGTCACTGGCCATTCACAAAGAAACGGAATACAACGGACTGGAATGGTTCAATCACAAAAAGATTGCTACCTCCTACCCCAATATCCTGAAAAACTTCCTGACACAACAGCACATTGAGGCCGACATCCATGTTATCACGGGTTCGGTGGAGATTGCTCCGGCCATCGGTCTGGCAGATGCCATCTTCGACATTGTCAGCTCCGGCTCCACCCTTATCAGCAACAACCTGAAGGAGGTGGAAGTGGTAATGAAGAGCGAAGCGCTGCTCATCGGAAACAAGCACATGTCAGACGAAAAGAAGGAAATACTTCAGGAACTGCTGTTCCGCATCAATGCAGTCAAAACCGCTGAAGACAAGAAATACGTGCTGATGAACGTACCGACCGACAAGGTACAAGAAATCGTAGCTGTTCTTCCCGGTGTAAAGAGCCCAACCATTATGCCATTGGCTACAGAAGGCTGGAGCAGCATCCACACTGTTCTCGACCAGAAATGTTTCTGGGAAATCATCGGCAAGCTGAAAGCCATCGGTGCACAAGGCATCCTGGTGCTGCCTATTGAGAAAATGATACTTTGATTTTCAGAACCTAATCACAAAGATTGTTACTATGAACATCATTACTTATCCTGAAAAAAATACATGGGCGGACTTGCTGAAACGTCCGACTCTTCAAACGGAATCATTGCGGGAAACCGTACTCGAAATATTAAACCGCATCAAATTTGAGGGTGATAAGGCCGTACTCGAATACGAAGAGAAGTTCGACAAAGTGCAACTGAACTCCCTGCTGGTAAGCGAGGAAGAAATTGCCGAAGCAGAAAAGAAAGTCAGCATCGAACTGAAGGCGGCCATCACACTGGCTTATAACAACATCCGCACGTTCCACGCCGCACAGGTATTCCAGGGAAAGAAAATCACCACACTGCCGGGCGTAACTTGCTGGCAGAAAGCGGTAGCCATTGAGAAAGTGGGATTGTACATTCCCGGTGGGACAGCTCCTCTTTTCTCCACCGTCCTGATGCTGGCTACTCCGGCACAGATTGCCGGATGCAAGGAAATCATTCTCTGTACTCCTCCTGACAAGGAAGGAAAGATTCACCCGGCCATTCTCTACGCAGCCAAACTGGCTGGCATCAACCGCGTCTTCAAAGCCGGCGGGGTACAAGCTATCGGAGCCATGGCCTATGGCACGGAAAGCATTCCCAAAGTATACAAGATATTCGGTCCGGGCAACCAGTATGTCACTGCCGCCAAACAGCAGGTTTCCTTACGTGACGTAGCTATTGACATGCCAGCCGGGCCTTCTGAAGTAGCGGTACTGGCCGATGAAACAGCCAATCCGGTCTTTGTGGCTGCCGATTTACTTTCACAGGCAGAACACGGCACCGACAGCCAGGCCATCCTGATTACCACCAGTGAAACTTTGCTGAAAGCGGTGACAGAAGAAGTGGAACGCCAGCTGGCCCAGCTTCCCCGAAAGGAAATCGCCAGCCGTTCTTTAGCTGCCAGCAAATTGATTTTAGTGAAGAACATGGACGAAGCCGTAGAAATGACCAACGAATATGCTCCCGAGCACCTGATTATCGAAACCAAGGATTACATGGAAATCAGCGAACGCATTGTCAATGCGGGTTCCGTGTTCTTAGGCTATTATTCTCCGGAAAGTGCAGGCGACTATGCTTCGGGCACCAACCATACTCTCCCTACCAACGGTTATGCCAAGGCCTACAGCGGAGTCAGTCTGGACAGCTTCATCCGCAAGATTACCTTCCAGGAAATTACACCCGAAGGTATTGCCATGATTGGTCCGGCCATTGAAGTCATGGCAGCCAACGAACAACTCGACGCGCACAAAAATGCAGTATCCGTACGTTTAAATAAGTAACTATGAAACCATTGAAAGAACTTACGCGACCGAACATTTGGGCCTTGAAACCCTATTCTTCGGCACGCGACGAATATAGCGGGAAAGAGGCTTCCATATTTTTGGATGCCAATGAAAATCCCTACAATACCCCCAACAACCGTTATCCAGACCCGCTTCAAAGAGAATTAAAGGGCCTGATTGGAAGAGTAAAGAAGGTATCGCCAGACCGCATTTTTTTAGGTAATGGAAGCGATGAGGCCATTGACCTTCCTTTCCGTGCTTTCTGCCGTCCGGGCATTGACAATGTAGTGGCTATCGACCCGACGTACGGTATGTATCAGGTATGTGCCGAAGTAAATGACGTGGAATACCGGAAAGTACAGTTGGATGAAAACTTTCAGTTCAAAGCTGCCGACTTACTGGCTGCTGCCGACGAACACACTAAACTGATTTTCCTCTGTTCGCCCAATAACCCGACGGGAAACCGTCTGTGCCGGGAAGAGATTCTTACCCTGCTCCGCTCATTTGAAGGACTGGTTATTCTGGATGAGGCATACGCAGACTTCTCAAATGAAGCATCGTTCCTGCAGCAGCTCGACGAATTTCCGAACCTGATTATCCTGCAGACCTTCTCCAAGGCATGGGGATGCGCCGGTATCCGTCTGGGCATGGCTTTTGCTTCTCAGGAAATCATCAACCTGCTGAATAAAATCAAATATCCGTACAACGTAAACCGACTGACCCAGCAGGAAGCCATCCACATGATTGAAAAGCATTATCAGGTACAGCAGTGGGTAGAATCCTTGCTCCACGAACGTACCCGTCTCATGCAGGAATTCCAGAAGCTTGCTTGCTGCCGACGTATCTATCCTACTGATGCCAATTTCTTCCTGACACGAGTAAGTGATGCCAAGAAAATCTACAACTACCTGGTGGATAAGGGTATCATCGTCCGCAACCGTAGTAGTGTCACACTTTGTCAGGACTGTCTGCGCATCACCATCGGTACGCGTCCGGAGAACGATACCCTGCTGGAAGCCCTGAAAAACTACAAGGAGGAGGAAGCATGAAAAAAGTATTGTTCATTGACCGCGACGGTACCCTCGTCATCGAGCCGCCCGTAGATTACCAGTTAGATGCGTTCGAGAAACTGGAATTCTATCCGAGGTGTTCCGCAACCTCTACTTTATGCGGCAGAAACTGGATTTTGAGTTTGTCATGGTGACCAATCAGGACGGATTAGGTACTGATTCTTTTCCGGAAGACACATTCTGGCCCGTGCACAACCTGATGCTTCAGTCGTTCAAAAACGAAGGCATTGAATTTGACGACATCCTTATCGACCGGAGTTTCCCGGAAGACAATGCCCCTACCCGCAAGCCACGCACCGGCATGCTCACGGCCTACCTGAACAATCCGGAATACGACTTGGGCGGAAGCTTTGTGATTGGCGACCGCGCTACCGATGTAGAGCTGGCCAAGAACTTAGGCTGCAAGGCCATCCTGCTGCAACCGGATAAAAGTCTGCTGACCGAAAAAGGACTGGAAGACACGTGCGTATTAGCTACCACCGACTGGGACCGCGTGGCAGAGTTTCTCTTTGCCGGTGAACGTACTGCCGAGGTATGCCGCAAGACTAAGGAAACCGATATCCGTATCCGGGTGAACCTGGACGGAAACGGCACCTGCCATATCCATACCGGACTGGGATTCTTCGACCACATGCTGGAACAAATAGGCAAGCATGGCGGCATCGACCTGGACATCCACGTAGACGGTGACCTGGAAGTGGACGAACACCACACCATTGAAGATACGGCCATCGCCTTAGGAGAATGTCTATACAAAGCATTAGGAAACAAGAGAGGTATCGAACGCTACGGCTACTGTCTGCCCATGGACGACTGCCAGTGTATGGTTTCACTCGATTTCGGCGGACGGGCCTGGCTGGTATGGGACGCCACCTTTACCCGTGAAAAGATTGGCGACATGCCTACCGAGATGTTCCTCCATTTCTTCAAGTCGCTGAGTGATTCGGCCCGTATGAACCTCCATATCAAGGCCGAGGGAACCAATGAGCACCACAAGATAGAAGGTATCTTCAAGGCCCTCGCCCGCAGCATCAAGATGGCCATACGCCGTGACATTCATCATTTTGAGATTCCTTCCAGCAAGGGATGCATCTGACATAAAAAAAGAAGCATGGATTCCAGGCATTCGCTAAAATCCATGCTTCTTTTTTATTCTTTACAATCTACAATGTGCTACTGCTTCTTCAGCTGCACTCCCAATTGTAATCCGTCATATTGGCTCAACAACGAACTGGCTGTACTTACTGCCGAATTGGATGACTTACTTGCCACAGCTCCTGTGATGGTCTGTGCCAGCGACATCAATTTGTCTGCCTTGAACAGCAGGCTCATGGTATCTCCGGTCAGCCCCTTCGAAACCGTCGCATTCACTTTCAATCCCAGACGAGTTTTCATTGTCAGTTCCTTGGTATCCGCATTGTAACTGTATGTTCCGTTAACTGTTTTTCCACCCACCACCGAAGTATACGTACTATCGGCATTGAAGGTGTAGGTTGTACCTTCCTTGAAACCCAGCTTCTCCAGTACACCGCTCATCTTATCTTCTACCTGTTTGGCAGCCACTTCACCACCAGCCTTAGCCAGCAGATTGTCACTCTCAAACTTACAGTCCGGACCCACATAAGCCCACGTTCCTGTCAATGAGGCACTTTCACCCGTTACCTTATTCGCTACCGCATTGGCTACACCTGACAGAATTGATTTCAGGTCCTGAGCCATTCCATTGGCTGTACCGGCAATACACAATGCCAGCACCAGCACACTTCTCCATAAAATACTTTTTTTCATCACTCTTCTTATTTTATTTTGGTAGATACTTATTTAACAAGTGGGGCATGCCTTTCATTCGGTCAGCCTCAGCAAGCCTTGAAACTCATGTCAAGACCTTTCACAGAATGCGTCAGTGCACCTACAGAAATGTAATCCACTCCACATTCTGCATAGTCACGCAAGGTGTCGAAGGTAATACCACCCGATGACTCCAGTTCCACACGACCGCCAACCATTTCTACGGCCTTGCGTGTATTTTCCGGAGTAAAGTTGTCCAGCATAATGCGGTCTACTCCACCCAGGTCGAGCACCTGCTGCAATTCGTCGAAGTTGCGCACTTCAATTTCAATCTTCAGGTCCTTTCCTTTTGCCTTGCAATATTCCTTAGCACGCGTGATTGCCTTGTCAATTCCTCCGGCAAAGTCCACGTGATTGTCTTTCAGCAGAATCATATCGAACAGACCGATACGATGGTTTACTCCTCCACCGATTTTCACCGCCATCTTTTCCAGAATACGCATGCCCGGAGTCGTCTTACGTGTATCCAGTACGCGAGTCTTCGTTCCTTTCAGGCGTTCTACGTATTTGCTGGTCATCGTAGCAATACCGCTCATACGCTGCATGATGTTCAGCATCAGGCGTTCGGTCTGAAGCAAAGACTGAATCTTTCCTTCTACCACCATGGCCACATCGCCCGGTTTCACGTGTGTACCGTCCTGAATGAACACTTCTACCTTCATTTCAGGGTCAAAGCGATGGAACACTTCTTTTGCAATTTCAATACCGGCCAGAATACCTTCTTCCTTAATCAGCAGTTTCGACTTGCCCATTGCATCCGCCGGAATGCAAGACAACGTAGTATGGTCACCGTCACCTATATCCTCTGCAAAAGAGAGGTCAATCAGACGGTCAATCAAATCCTTTACAATTTTTTCGTCCATTTTGTTCAAAATATTAAGTGATATTTCAGGAAGCAAAGGTAATTATTATTCATATCTTTGCAAAGGCAACCCGTTTTAATCAAAGTAAAAAAGATATGAAATTTACCCTACTTGTGGTCGGCCGAACGGTCGAAAAGCATTATATCACAGCCATCAATGACTATGTGGAACGTACCAAACACTATGTTTCGTTCGATATGGAGGTGATACCTGAACTGAAGAATACCAAAAGCCTCAGCATGGAGCAGCAAAAAGAAAAGGAAGGCGAAGCATCCTGAAAGCCTTGCAGCCCGGCGATGTAGTAGTATTGCTCGACGAGCATGGAAAAGAATTCCGCTCCATCGAGTTTGCCAACTGGATAGAGCGGAAAATGCATACCGTAAACAAGCGGCTGGTGTTCATCATCGGCGGACCTTACGGATTCTCTCCTTCCGTCTATCAGGCTGCCCAGGAAAAGATTTCACTTTCCAAAATGACATTTTCGCACCAAATGATACGGCTTATCTTCGTGGAACAGCTTTACCGGGCCATGACCATTCTAAACAACGGCCCTTACCACCACGAATAAACCGGTTATCTCAACCGCAGAATATCGCCTACTTTCGGAGCCGGTGAATCTGGCTCCATCTTATTCAACTTATACAGGTTCTTCAAACGGATACCGAATTTCTGGGAAATAGAGTACATGGAATCACCCTGACGCACCACGTACACAATGTATTCCTTCGTAGCCCGACGGTGTTTTTTCTCCAGGTACACAATTTCCCCTCCCATAAACTGATAGTCCTTGGGAAGCTCGTTGTAAGTACGCAGTTTCTTCTTGCTGATACCCAATTCATCCGACAGTTTTTCAAATGTATCTCCCCTACGGGCGATGATGTACACCATATCATTGGCTAAATACGGCTGATGCGGATTGGGGAATTCTTCTATCCATTCCAAACCTTTCTTGGTATCGTAACGATCCAGGTCGTAGAGCTCAATGATGTTGATCAGACGATCAGCATAACGCGGGTCAGTGGCATAACCTGCCTTCTTCAAGCCACGTGCCCATCCCTTGTAATCCGTAATCTTCAAACGAAACAAAAAGGCATAACGTGCTCCCGTACGCAAGAATTTGGAATGATCACGATACGAATCCTTGGCATGACGATAAGCCCGGAAACATTCATTCGGTGCATCGTCGTCGGCACGTACTGTCCGTCCGTCCCAACTCCGTCCACACTTGATACCGAAATGGTTGTTCGACTTGCGGGCCAGTTCACTTCGTCCGGCTCCTGACTCCAGCAGTCCCTGTGCCAGTGTGATACTGGCCGGAATATGATAACGCTTCATCTCCTCCACTGCAATTTTATGATACTGCCGGATGTAATCTTCGTATGCCTTATTCTTGCGCTGAGCTGCTCCCAAAGAGAGTGCCGATCCCTGCCAGACAGCACACCAAAATATATTTTAATGATTTCATGCAGTTCTTCTTTACCGTTTAACGTGCAAAGATAAACGATTCACCACAGAAGCTTACGGGCAAACACTTAAAAATACAGAAAAACAGGGAGAAAAGCATTTTTTTACTTATATTTGTTTACCAACTACAAAAACAAAAGCCATGAAAGAAATCAAACTTGAAATTCGTATCCACTCCTTGCAATACGATGAACTTACCCCACAAGACCGTGAACTGATAGACAAAGCTAAAGAAGCCACCTCACGCAGCTATGCGCCTTACTCCAAATTCTCAGTCGGTGCCGCTGCCCTGCTGAAGAACGGGGTGATTGTGACGGGCACGAATCAAGAAAACGCTGCCTACCCATCCGGAACATGTGCCGAACGTACCACACTGTTTTATGCCAATTCCCCAGTATCCCGACCAGCCTGTGCAGACACTGGCCATCGCCGCCCGAAGTGAATCCGGCTATCTCGATACACCGATTCCTCCTTGCGGAGCTGCCGGCAGGTGCTATTGGAAACTGAACAGCGCTACCAACAGCCTATGCGCATTTTGCTATATGGAGAAAATGCGATTTACGAGATAGACGGAACCAAAGACTTGTTACCCTTATCTTTCGGCGGGGAGTTTTTGAAATAAACTCCCTCACCCTACCACATAACGGGCATACTTTCCAGTCAGCCGGCGAAGCAGAATCACCAGCCCCCATGATACAAGGAAAGCAACTATCGCAGCAAACGGTATCTGCAATCCGACAGGCACGTGACACATACGGGCCAGCACTACACTCGGACCGGTGAAGAAATAATGAATCATATACACTCCGAAACCGCATACCGTCAGATTGGCAAGGGCTTTCTGTATTTGCTGATTATTTACACGGACTTTCTTGCAAAGCATGAACAACGGAAGGGTCATCAGTACCACGTTCGGTGAGCAATAGTAGAAGAAAAGTTCGAGCTGTTCTTCCGTGCAGTCGGGCGATGCGGTCATGTGACGGAAACCGAAGAACGTGACACAGAAACCTACGACAAACATAGGGATTCCCCATCCCAGTGTTTTTGCCAGACTCCATTCCGTGTGACGGAGATAATGTCCTAACAGCAGATAACCGTTGAATCCTGCAAACATATAGAGCATATAAAACTCGTTCCAGGAACAGGACCCCCAGATGTAAGGCCCTACAAATTCCCTGTAATAAGGAACAAAAAGCGTCACGCCCCAGGCCACAAGAAACCAGCGCTGTGCTTTCCGGCTGGCTTTTTCCACCCAGGCGGAAAATACCGGCATGTACAGATACAGCCCGATAAGCAGATAAATGTACCACATGTGCACGTCCAGCAAAGAGAAGTTGAACGGCATCTGTGCAATGTATCCCAACGATACATCGAGTGACTGGCGCATCACCTCCTCACCCGAATACGGGAAAAAATCGAGAATGACTTCCGGAGCTACTCCCAATAAGCCTGTAATCCACGGGAAAAGATTGTAAATGACCGACCAGATAAGGAAAGGCCAGAACACACGCCCGATGCGTTTACGATAAAACGGAGCCACCTCCCCTTTTACCGGCAACAGCAAGGCTCCTGTAATCATTACAAACAAAGGCACACACGGACGAAGCAAGGAACCGTACACGGCACCCCACCACTTGATTTCCGCAATATTGGCCGGGGGCTCTCCCGGATAGAAGTTAAACGGGTCTGCCGAATGGCAGCATACTACAGTGAACATGGCTACCAGACGAACCACGTCGAGCCACACGATGTGTGTTTTTTGAGTAGGATTTAAAGTTGAGTCCATAATAACTAACTGATAATTTGAAGATTATACCTATATTTTCAAAATATCCCAAAGGAGTCCTGACGAACAGAAAAAAACGCAAGTGCGTTTCCACAAAAACGTACTTGCGCTTTAAGTAAAACGCCTAAGCGTTTCGGATAAAACGTACTTGCGTTTTCTTCCAAACGCAAAGGCGTTTTTTGAGTCTTATTTATCGCCGTACATACGGGCACGCATTTCCTTGATATGGTCGGATGAAATATACTCGTCGTAGCTCATCATCTTGTCGATGATTCCGTTCGGAGTCAACTCGATGATACGGTTGGCCACGGTTTCGATGAACTCATGGTCGTGTGAGGCAAAGAGCACATTTCCCTTGTAAATCTTCAGGTTGTTGTTGAACGCCTGAATAGATTCCAAGTCCAGGTGGTTGGTCGGAGTATCCAGAATCAGACAGTTGGCATTACGCAACTGCATGCGAGCAATCATACAACGCATCTTCTCACCTCCCGACAACACGCTGACTTTCTTCATCACCTCTTCACCGGAGAACAACATACGGCCGAGGAAACCTTTCATTTCCACTTCATTGCCCTGACCGTACTGGCTCAACCAGTCTACCAGGTTCAGGTCGCAGTTGAAATAATCCGTATTATCCAGCGGCAAGTAAGCCGTAGTAATGGTTACTCCCCAGTTATAGTGTCCGGCCTGTGCCTTACGGTGTCCGTTGATAATCTCAAACAAGGCCGTCATGGCACGCGGGTCGCGGCTCAGGAAGACAATCTTGTCGCCCTTCTCTACGTTGAAGTTCACGTCATTGAAAAGCACTGTTCCTTCTTCCGTTTCGGCACGCAGTCCGGAAACCTCCAGAATCTGGTTACCCGGCTCACGGTCCATCGTAAAGATGATACCCGGATATTTACGGGAAGACGGCTTGATTTCATCCACATTCAGTTTCTCCAGCATCTTCTTACGGCTGGTAGTCTGCTTGGATTTCGCTACATTGGCAGAGAAACGACGGATAAATTCTTCCAGTTCCTTACGTTTTTCTTCTGCCTTGGCCTTCTGGTTCTGCTGCTGACGGAGAGCCAGCTGGCTGGATTCATACCAGAAGCTATAGTTACCGGCAAAGAGGTTCACCTTGCCGAAGTCGATGTCCACCGTATGCGTACATACCGAGTCAAGGAAGTGACGGTCGTGGCTTACCACCAGCACGGTATGTTCAAAGTTAGAAAGGTATTCTTCGAGCCAGGTCACCGTATCCATATCCAGGTCATTGGTCGGCTCGTCGAGCAACAAGTTGTCCGGATTTCCGAAAAGCGCCTGTGCCAGCATCACGCGCACCTTTTCCTTACCACTCAAATCACCCATCAGCGTGTAGTGCTTGTCTTCTTTTATGCCCAGTCCGCTCAGCAGGATAGCTGCATCGCTCTCGGCATTCCAGCCTTCCAGTTCGGCAAACTTTTCTTCCAGTTCGGCTGCCTTGATACCGTCTTCATCGGTAAAATCTTCCTTGGCATACAGGGCCTCGCGCTGCTTCATGATGTCCCAAAGGATGGTGTGTCCCATCAGTACGGTATCGAGCACCGTGTGGGCATCAAACTTAAAGTGGTCCTGGCTCAACACCGAAAGACGCTCGCCCGGTCCCAGGGTAATGCTACCCTTAGTAGGGTCCAGCTCGCCTGAAATCACTTTCAGGAACGTAGACTTACCGGCACCGTTGGCTCCGATAATACCATAGATATTACCATTCGTGAACTTCAGATTCACGTCGTTATACAACACTCTTTTACCAAATTGAACGGCTACATTTGAAACTGTTATCATCTGTTTTTTCTACCTTTTTTGAATTACGGCACAAAGATAATATAAAAATATGAGATACAGTATAAAGGAGAAGAGGAGGTTTCATTTCAGATTGACAAGTACCGCACGTCTTACAAAATCAGAACCAGTCTTTCAATTCCGAAGCCTTGGCCTTGCTGATGATGATTTTCTCGGGCACCGGCACTTTCAGGTTGATGGCCAGCCGTCCGTTGAACCATAGGCTGATGTCGGATACGGCCTTCCGCGACACGATAAACTGGCGGTTGGCACGGAAGAAATCATGCGGATTCAATTGCTCGGCCAGTTCGTCGAGCGACTGAGAGAAGACAAATTCTTTTCCCTCACTATCTACCGCCTTAACCAGCCCGTTGGAGATATAAAAATACTGGATAGCCTCCACCGACACAGGTAGAAGTTTATCCCCCTTCACCGGCACCAGAAAATGCGTCTTGTAATTTTCTTTCTTTTTCAAACTACGGATGATAGCCGACAAGTCAGGCTGTTTTTCTTCCTTCACCTGTCCGCCCAGCAATTCCAGTTTGTGCATGGCCTCCTGCAAATCAGTCCGGCTGATGGGCTTGAGCAGATAGGCCACACTGTTCACCTTAAAGGCCCGCAAGGCATATTCATCGTAGGCTGTAGTAAAGATGATGGGGCACGTGATGTCTACCTGCGCACAGATATCGAAGGCTGAACCATCGGCCAGATGAATGTCCATAAACACCAGCTCCGGCATGGGATGCGTGCGAAACCACTCCACCCCATCGAAAATACTGTCCACTTCGCCGACGATTTCAAAATCGGTGTTCACTTCCTGCATTACGGCCTTCAGGTTGCGCAAGGCTGCTTTCTCATCTTCTATAATCAAAGTCTTCATATCAAAGGCAGAATAACGGCGAAACGATGATTTTCCTCTTTTACGATTATGTCTTTTTTATACAGCAACTGATAGCGTTTGGCCAGATTTGCCAGTCCGATACCCATTCCGGCACTCCCTCCCCGTTTGGGCTGAAGCGGATTACTCACCTCTACCGTGTCACCTTCGGCTATCACAGACACTGTCAGCGGACGGCGGTTACTGATTTCATTGTGCTTCACGGCATTCTCCACCAATAACTGCAGGGCCATGGGTGGCAGTTTCCGTGACATCAGTTCCGGATGGATACGGATGTCAAACTGAAGATTCTCTTCATAACGCACCTGCAAAAGGTACATGTACGACTGCACGAACTCCATTTCCTCGCGCAAAGTCACGGAATGCGCCTCGTTATCCTGCAAGGTGTAGCGCATCACCCGTGACAATTCTTCCAAATAGTGGCGGGCCTTGTCGGGTGACTCCCGAATCAAAAGGTACAAGGTGTTCAGCGAATTAAACAGCATGTGGGGGTTCAACTGGCTTTTCAAGGCTTCGTACTGATTGATGACATTTTCCATACGCAACTGCTGGTTTTCGAGCAGCATCTTACGGCTCTTCCGGTTCTGATGGAAGAAATAGCAGCTTCCCGTCACAATGCAGGTTATCAGGAAATCACGCAAAGGATGAAGATAATGATGAAGCATGGCATCAATGGCAGGCACATCGAAATGCTGATGCAGGTAAACAAAGCATTTGCCCAGCAGGTTACTTACTACCCAGGTCAGCACAAACGAACAAACCACCTTTTTCCACCCGATAGAAACCATATCGCTATTGAAACGGAACACGGCTTCATTCAGGAAAAAGAGAAAAAGAAGGGAAAGGTACGTAAACAGTACCTCATTGCCCACATCGGCCCAGTGCATGCCCGGAAACGAAAGACCGTCGGCCGAATACGGATTCGACAAGGTAATCAGTTCCGGGAAATGCGTAAGGAATGCCACCATGATGGAGATGGCATTCACTATCAGCACATATTTATTGCTCCAGATTCGCTTCATGCTGCAAAGTTATTCATTTTTTGCCGACTTACGTGCGACACATACATGCCGGGACGAAAATCTTTTTGCGGATGAGCCACACGGGCATACACTTTGATGGAACGGTTGGCATTGTCTACCATCTGGTCAATGGAAACCAGTACGGCTTCGAAGGTTTCATTTCCCATTCCGTTTACATGGAACTCCATACGGTCGCCCACATTCAACTTATCCAGATCTTTTTTCGTAGGCTGTAAGCTGCAGCATCGGGGCCTGCTTGTCAATCACATCGCACACGGGTTCACCTACATTGAAATATTTTCCTACGTTCACATTCATGTTCGTGACATAGCCGTTTAAAGGTGCCTTTATTTCCAGATAAGGCTGAATACCTTTTGTCTGCAAGCTGCGGGCATCCACTCCCAAAATCAGCAACTGGGCCGCAGCTGCATCCAGACGGCTCTTCATCGACAAATATTCCGCCTTGCTCTGCTGCATCCGTTTTTGTGAAGCAGCCTCATGAGAAGCCAGATTCTGCTGGCGAAGATATTCTTTTTCCAGGAACTCAGTCTGCGCAGCCGCATCGAGCCAGGTTTGCTGCAAGGCTATGAATTCCGGATTCTCCAGCGTCAGGATGACCTGGTTTTTACGCACATAATCGCCCGGAAGGAAAGAAACACTGTGTACAGCCCCACCCATACTAAGGGTAATCGTTGCGTGTTGCTGTGGCGGTATCATCAAGATGCCGTTAAAAGAAGGTGCATTGGCCACCTGAGTAGCTCCCGTAGTACCGTCCACCTCCAGGCTGTCGGCAGATGCCTGAAGACTGTCCTGCTGTACGGACTGTACCGCTGTAGATTCATCGGATGTTTTTTTTAGTGGCACCACCTCCGCAAGAGGCCATCACCAGCGAGTAGCATAAGGC
>ENA-OPYS01000075-OPYS01000075.1-human-gut-metagenome-genome-assembly--contig:-NODE-75-length-14855-cov-1.302553_pt1 | contig 14855 bp, 13 predicted proteins | sample MGYA00242635_ERZ504478 | MGnify/ENA primary metagenome ERZ504478 (study PRJEB26092, sample SAMD00036246) | human gut metagenome | host: Homo sapiens | study: EMG produced TPA metagenomics assembly of... | reverse complement strand
CGATTTTGTAGAACTTCCTTCTCAAATCAACGAACATTGGGCGACTGAACCCGAAGTGCTGAAAATGTATGCCAACATTACCAGACTCGTGAGGCTATTCCTGATTCTCTGATTGCCAAGATTGAAAATCAGGCATTGTTCAACCAGGGCTTTTATGACTACAGAACTGTTGGCAGCTGCCATTCTGGATATGGAAATGCACTGTCTGACTACGATGGAAGGATTCGACGTGCTTCAGTTTGAAAAACAGCTGATGGACAAATTGGGACTGATCCCGCAGATTGCGCCTCGTTATCGTTCTACTTACTTCAACCACATCATGGGTGGTTATGCAGCTGGTTATTATAGCTATATCTGGGCTGAACGTCTGGATACAGATGCCTTTGAAGCGTTTAAGGAACATGGCTTGTTCGACCAGGCTACTGCTACCTCTTTCCGCAAGAACATTCTGGAAAAAGGTGGTTCAGACGACCCGATGAAACTGTATGTAACCTTCCGTGGGGCAGAACCCAGTCTGGATGCGTTGCTGAAGACTCGCGGATTGAAATAAAATGTCCGGATAGCAGAGAAAATCTGTACAGAGTATAACTAAAAGAGGGAGTATAGCTTCATTTTTGCAAGCTGTACTCCCTTTTTTAGGCTCTAAGCCTTAAATATTTACAATCCTTTCCGCATATAAATGAAAAAAAACTATATTTGCAACCTTGAATAAACGTATCAAATTTTAAAAGTAAATATAATAAACTAAAGTAACATGCAAAACAAAGGATTTGTAAAGGTTTTTGCGGTATTACTGACCCTTGCGTGTGCTTTTTATCTTTCGTTCTCATTCGTTACACGTTATCAGATGAACAAGGCGACTGAGGACCCGAAAGGTTCGGCACATTACCTGGATTCCATGCAGAATCAGAAGGTGTGGTTGGGGATTTATACGCTGAAACAATGCCGTGAGATGGAAATCGGGTTGGGTTTGGACCTGAAAGGTGGTATGAACGTCATTCTGGAAGTTTCTGTACCAGATGTAGTGAAGGCGTTGGCCGACAACAAACCGGATGAAGCTTTCAATAAAGCTGTAGCGGAAGCTGCAAAATTGCAAATTAACAGCCAGGAAGACTTTATTACGCTGTTTATCAGAGAATACAAGAAACTGGCACCGGAAGGCAAACTTGCCGAACTGTTTGCAACTCAGCAGTTGAAGGATAAAGTAAATACCCGTAGTACTGACGCTGAAGTAGAAAAGGTATTACGTGAAGAGGTAAGTGCTGCTGTTGATAACTCATTCAATGTTTTGCGTACACGTATTGACCGTTTTGGTGTAGCTCAGCCGAACATCCAGACACTGGAAGGCAAAATGGGCCGTATCATGGTAGAATTGCCGGGTATCAAGGAACCGGAACGTGTGAGAAAACTTTTACAGGGTTCTGCTAACCTGGAATTCTGGGAAACATTTGAAGCAAAAGATATCGTTCCGGTATTGGCTTCTGCTGACAACCGTGCACGTGGTCTGCTGAATGCAGATGCTCCTGCTGATTCTGCAATGGTAGAAGCTGATACAACTGCTGTAGCTGAGGCTTCTGCTGTGTCTGCAAAAGACAGTCTGGCTGCTGCATTGAAGGGCGAAACTGCTACTGCTTCCAATACAAATATTGAAGAACTGAAGAAAGAACATCCGTTGCTGGCTGTACTGCAGTTGAATCAGAGCGGTGTAGGCTGTATCGTTGGTTATGCCGACTATAAGGATACTGCTGATGTAAACCGTATCTTGAACATGAAAGCTGTGAAGGAAGTAATGCCGCGCGACTTGAAACTGATGTGGGGTGTGAAAGCTTCAGATATGGACAAGACAGGACGTATCTTCGAATTGTATGCTATCAAGTCGACAGAACGTAACGGCCGTGCACCGCTGGAAGGTGATGTGGTGACTGACGCAAGAGATGAATACGACCAGTTCAACAAGCCTTGCGTAAGCATGTCCATGAATACGGAAGGTGCCCGCCGCTGGGCTGCCCTGACCAAGAAGAACATTGGCCGGGAAATCGCCATCGTATTGGACGGATACGTGTACAGTGCTCCGCGTGTGAACTCTGAAATCACCGGAGGAAACTCGCAGATTACCGGTAACTTTACTCCGGAAGTGACGAAAGACTTGGCCAACGTATTGAAATCCGGTAAGATGCCTGACTCCTGCACGCATCGTACAGGAAGACATCGTGGGTCCGTCTCTGGGTCAGGAATCTATTAACCAGGGTATTGTGTCTTTCATCGTGGCTCTGATTGCCTGATGCTTTATATGTGCGTGATGTACGGACTCATTCCGGGTATGGTGGCGAACGGTGCGCTGTTCATCAACTTCTTCTTCACGCTGGGTATCCTCTCGTCATTCCAGGCTGCCTTGACGATGTCCGGTATCGCCGGTATGGTATTGTCACTGGGTATGGCCGTGGATGCGAACGTATTGATTTACGAACGTACGAAAGAAGAGCTTCGTGCAGGAAAGGGAACCAAGCAGGCCCTGGCCGAAGGTTACAAGAATGCCTTCTCTGCCATCTTTGACTCGAACCTGACTTCTATCATTACAGGTATCATCCTGTTTAACTTCGGTACTGGTCCTATCCGTGGTTTTGCCACTACCTTGATTATCGGTATCCTCTGCTCATTCTTCTCAGCTGTGTTCTTGACTCGTCTGGTTTACGAACACTTCATGAACAAGGACAAATGGCTGCACCTGACATTCACTACAGGTATTTCAAAGAACCTGATGCAGAATGTACACTATAACTTCATGGGTATTACGAAACGTTCGTTTACTATCTGGGGAGTTGTCATCGTAGTATGTATCATTTCATTCTTTGTACGTGGTCTTGCACAGAGTATCGACTTCACCGGTGGACGTAACTTCGTGGTTCAGTTTGAACAGGTTGTACAGCCGGAAACTGTACGTAGCTTGCTGCAGCCGAAAGTGGGTGATGCAAACGTGCAGGCTATTGCTTTGGGTACAGACGGTAAGACAATCCGTGTGACTACCAACTACCGTATCAACGAAGATTCTCCTACAATCGATGCAGAAATTGAAGAGTTCCTTTACAATGCATTGAAAGAAGGTAATCTGTTGGGTGAAGGTACTACACTGGAAATCTTTATCGACCGTGATAATCGTGCCGGAGGTCTATCATCAGTTCCCAGAAGGTAGGTCCTAGCATCGCCGACGATATTAAGACTTCAGCTGTATGGTCAGTTGTATTGGCTTTGATTGCTATCGGTCTGTATATTTTGATTCGTTTCAACAACATCGCCTTTAGTATTGGTGCTACAGTAGCATTGATGGTGGATACCGTATTGATTATCGGTGCATACTCTTTGTGCTATGGATGGATGCCGTTCTCTTTGGAAATTGACCAGACATTCATTGGTGCTATCTTGACTGCAATCGGTTACTCTATCAACGATAAGGTGGTAATCTTCGACCGTGTACGTGAGTTCGTCGGTTTGTATCCGAAACGCGACCGTACGCAGCTGTTCAATGATTCGTTGAACACGACTCTGGCCCGTACCATCAACACTTCTTTGAGTACGTTGATTGTGTTGCTGAGTATCTTCATCCTTGGTGGTGACAGCATCCGCAGCTTCGCATTCGCTATGATTCTGGGTGTAGTAATCGGTACATTGTCTTCATTGTTCGTAGCTGCTCCGGTAGCTTACCTGACAATGGGTCATAAGATGCCGAAACAGGCTGGTGAAGCAGAATAAAATAGAAATCTGATATAATGTTTGAAAGCGGCTGTTTTCCTCGTGAAAGCAGCCGCTTTTTTAATGTGGTTTATGAGCATGAAAAAACGCCTAGGCGTTCGGATTAAAACGTCTAAGCGTTTGCTTTGAAACGTCCTTGCGTTTTGATTCAAATGTACTTGTGTTTTGAATCAAACGTAAGGACGTTTTTTATAGCTGATTATTCATCGACTTTCTCATCAATAGATTTACCTGTCAGTTGCTTCAAGTAATCGGAAGCAGACATGCCGAACTCTTCTTTAAAGCACTGACGGAAGTATACGTTACTGTTGATTCCTACCTTGAATGCGATTTCAGAGATAGAATATTTTCCTTCCAACAGATACTTTTCAGCCAGCTGCATTTTGATTTTCCGGATATACTCGTTAGTTGACATACCCGTAAGTGCCTTTACCTTGCGATAGAGTGTGGAACTGCTCATGCACATCACATTGGAAAGTACGGTAATATCTATATTTTCTGCAGCAGCTAATCCTTCGGTAATCGTATTGGTGATTTTATCTAGGAATTCCTTGTCCAACTTGTTCATAGATTCCGTGATAATGGCCCTCTTTTCCTCCATGCTTTGTTTTTTCGGTTTGTCTGGACGGATGGCAAAGCGCTCTGATAAAAAGTCGCCGCTGGGTCAGCAAATTGCTGATGCGGCTTTGCAGCAGACCGGCACTGAAAGGCTTCGTCAGATAAGAATCAGCTCCTGCCTGGTAGCCTTCCTCCTTGTCGGTAATACTGTCTTTTGCCGTTAATAGGATAACCGGAATGTGACTGGTACGAATGTCTGCTTTCAGCTTTTGACACATGACAACCCCATTCATTACCGGCATCATAATGTCACTGACGATAATATCCGGAATACAATCTGTGGCTATTTGTAATCCTTCTTTTCCGTTAGCAGCAGTCTTTATCTCATATAAGTCCGTAAACGAGTCGGCAATGTAGTCGCGTATGTCGGCATTGTCTTCCACCACCAGGATAATCGGGCGGGCATTTTTATCTTTATCTGCACTTCTTGTTTCTCAATCGGCTCTTCTTCCTTTCCGTCTTGCTTGTCTGTATGTATATCTTCTCCGTGCAGGGCTTGAGGATAGGTATTGCCTGCCGGCAGGCGCAGATAGAAGGTCGTGCCGATTTCCGGCAGGCTCTTTACTTGAATGTCCCCTTCGTGCAGCTTCACCAGGTTTTTCACCAGTGCCAGTCCGATGCCTGTTCCGGAAGCCTGATGTTCTCCGCTCTCCTGATAATAGCGTTCGAAGATATGTGCCAAAGCGTCCTGTCCGATACCATAGCCGGTGTCTTCTACGGACAGTTGCGCATAGCGTATGCCATTTTCCGTAACCCATTCGGCGCGGATACGGATATATCCTTTTTCTGTGTATTTCAACGCATTGGAAATCAGGTTGTCCAGAATCATGGTGATGACTTCCTTGTCGAAGAACAGCACCATGTTTTCCTCTTCCACCTCTATCAGAATCTGAATCTCCGGCTTGTTGTTCAGTTCCTTGTATTTCAGTCCGGTTTCATAGACCGCGCTGGTCAGGTTCCCTTTTGTCACACACAGTCTCTTGTTCTGTGTTTCTGTCTTCCGGAAGTCCAGTATCTGGTTTATCAGATTCAGTATCGTACGGCACTCTGATGAATAACAGAAATCCGATGATGGTCTTTGCTGGAAAGTGTATTGCTTTTTACCAAATCTTCCAATGGGCCTAAAATCAGTGTCAACGGAGTGCGCAGTTCGTGGGTAATATTGGTATAGAACCGCAGACGTTCGTCATTCAGTTCTTGTTCCTGTTCATGACTTTTCTTTTCGGATTCATATAAATACTCTAAATTTAATTTGCGTTTGTAAGCCCATAGTCCGGTGAAAAGCAGACCTACACCACTAATTACATAGAGTAATTTAGCCCACCAGGAAAGCCAGAGTGGGGGGAGCAATGATAATTTCTATGGATGATATTTCGTCTGACCATTCCTGGTTTCGGATACGAGTCTTGATCATGAATTCATATTTTCCGGGGGGTAGGTTGCGGAAAGTGACGTTGTTAGGATCCTTTACAGTGTACCAGGAGTTTTCCAGCCCTTTTAGCATATAGGCATATTCTACTCTTTCATTCAGTGAGTAATCTTGTATGCTGAATGAAATATTGAAATTGTTTTGCAGGTGTTTTACCGTACACTTTCTTTGTTGATTTAAAGAAATTTCGGTTTCATTACTGTTTCGGAAACAAGAGGTTCAAAAACGGTTATCTTTCCGATAATGGCTTTTGGAGCCTGTCGCTTTTCCAGAATATAGCTGGGAGTGAAGTAGCAGAGCCCGTTCGTGGAGCCAAAATACATAACTCCATTTTTGCCCTTGCAGACGCTTCTTCCGGTGAAACTTGCCATTGGAATATTGTCCCTGAAATCGTAATTGTAGATATTTTCTTCATTTCGAACAAAACAGCTGATTCCCTGATTGGTGCTGAACCAGATATTCTGGTTTTCATCTTCCTCAATGGCCCAGATAAAGGTATTGGCCAATCCCTCATTGCGCTGGTAGACTTTATATTTCCAAGGTGAACTGTTCTCGATTTGGACAAGACCTTCTCCTGTTGCAGCCCATATACATCCCTTTGAGTCTTCAAAAATCTGGTTGATGGTGTTGGATGGGAAGTTTAGGTAGGTGTTGAATTCTTTTAATCGTTTACCATTGGAAGCATAAAGAAATATTCCTCTTCCGAAACTTCCTACCCATATCTGTCCTTTTTTGTCTTTCATAACCGAGCGGACCAAATTGTCAGGAGCATTGGCATTCATGTGCTGAAGAATCTTTTTTAGACTCTCTGTCTATTTGAAATACGCCGTTGCTTGTTCCTACCCATATAGTGCCATTATTATCTTCGAAAAGCGAGCGTACATCCTGAGTAGATTCTTTTTCTGGGAATATTTGCTGAAATGATTTAGTCTGTATGTTATAATACATTATTCCTCCGTTGAAAATGCCAAACCAAAGATTTCCTTTTTGGTCGCATAGAGCAGTTTGTACGGAATTCCCACTAAGATGTCCACTTTCTTCTGTGTAGGTGGCTATTCTTTGTCCGTCTTTCAATACATTAATTCCTCCTCCATCTGTGCCAATCCATAATAATCCCTGTTTATCGATACAGACAGCACTGGCAATTTGTGTGCTGAGAGAGCTTTCTGGCGAATTGGGCGAATAGCTAAATGACTTAAATAAAGCACCATCCGAACTGAGGAAGTTGATGCCTCCTCCCCAGGTTCCAGCCCAGATATTTTGATGAGAGTCTTGAAATAAACAACGAACGGTTGAATTGTTTAGATTATGTTCATTATTTCCTGCTTGGATTACATGTATCTCTTCTGCCGTATTGAACAGGGTTTTTGAAAGATCTATAATGGCAATACCTCCCAGTTCTGTAGCTACCCATAATTGGTTCTCATTGAATTGCTGAATATCATAAACGAGATGTGACAGTGATGGATTTTTTTCTCCTAACCAGATAAACTCTTCTGTATTAGGGTTAAAAAGAGCCAGTCCTCTTCCTGTTCCTGCCCAGATATTACCTGTGTTATCTTTGAATATACATTGAACATTGTTGTGGGGAAGTGTTTTCTTGTTGTTTGGGTCGTGTGTAAAGTTTTTGACCTTCTTGGTCTTTAGTGAAAGTATACTCATCCCATTTTCTGCATGGTGTCCTATGTATAAATTGCCTTTATTATCATCTAACAAGGTCCATACGGTATTGCTTGGGAGTTCAGGTATAGTCGTTTGATTATAGTGCGTGAATTTCCCCGTTTTTTTATCTAAATAGTCAATTCCCTGCCAATAAGTTGTAATCCATAGATTCCCGTCTGAGGTGGGATATATGCCAGTTATATCGTTTGTACAAATGCTATTTGGATTTTTTTTGTCATGTTGATAGATTATTTGTTGGTTGGTTTGATAATTGAATGCATTTAATCCGCTTCTTTGGGTACCAATCCATAAAATAGGTTCTGTCGGGTCGTCAAGTAAGCAGTTTAATTCGTTTCCTGTCAGATTTAGCACTTTACCGCTTTTCTTATAAAAACTGGTAAAATGATTTCCCTCTAATTTGTTCAATCCTTCTTCTGTGGCAAACCAGAGGTATCCTTTTTTATCTTCTACAATGTCATTGATATAATTGTTGGATAACCCTTTTTCTAAACCCAACTTTTTGATTTGTATAAGGTTGTGAAGATATTTCAAGCAATGCACAAAGAACAAATAGAATGTGATAAAAAAGTATTTCATGCTTTATTAAAATTAGGGTGAATTCAAAAATACTAATATTTATTGGATAAAATTCTTTTGGATACGAGAATGATTGATATGAAATCGTTTAATGATTGATTTGTGATTCAAAGTAAGGTGGGCAAGCGTCTCATAATGCGCTTAGAGGGCTTCTTGTATGTTTGTATGGCTTAGTAAATACAATTAAACTGCGGATTCTTATCCTTTTATAAATAAGGATAGATCTATTTGATAATGCTCTTTTTGAACTGTTATTAATCTTACATTGCATCATTTCTTATTCATTAATGCATAATTTATTTACTCATTTTTATTCCTTGTTTACATATCTTTGCGTTCACATTCATTAACTCTAATAACCTATGAGGAATTTAAAATTCTTATTATCCTGCTTTATGCTACTCATGTCTGTAGTAGCATTTGCACAAAATCAAGTTACAGGTCACGTAGCAGACGCTACCGGGGAACCTATTATTGGAGCCAATGTCACAGTGAAAGGAACAACAGTTGGAACAATCACAGACATTGACGGTAATTTCACACTGGAGGTGGGTTCCACCGACGGTACTCTTGTGGTTTCTTTTATTGGTTATAAATCAGCTGAGGCTGCAATTAAGGGGAAATCACCTATTAATGTAATACTACAGGAAGACACAGAAACTTTGGATGAAGTTGTGGTTGTAGGTTACGGTACACAAAATCGAAAAAGCCTGACCGGTGCGATCAGTGACGTGAAGTCTGAATCATTGACACGTTCGGTATCTACCACTACAGCCGGAGCGCTTTCCGGTAAGATTGCAGGTATCTCAACTCGTGCAAAAGATGCCCGTCCTGGTAAAGGAATCAGTTTGGAGATACGTAACATGGGTGCTCCTTTGTATGTAATTGATGGTATTCCGTATGGTGGTAACACCGGAAATGACTGGTTGGTCAATTCAGAAGTATCAGGAAATGATGTTTTTAACTCCTTAAATATTGAGGATATTGAAAGCATTACCGTATTGAAAGATGCTTCTGCAGCAATTTACGGTTTGCGAGCTTCAAATGGTGTTGTATTGGTAACTACAAAAAAAAGGTAAGAAGAACGAAAAAGTCAGCATCAATGTAAACGGATATTATGGCTGGCAGAATTTGACTCGCTTCCCTGAGCTTGCAAATGCTGAACAATATACAAGAGGTTTGGCCGAAGCTGCTCAGAATAGAGGAGAAGATCCAAACTCAGTGTATACAAAAGAAGAACTGGCTAAATGGGGCTGCTGGAACAGAAAAAGGGCTATAAAAGCTATGATTATTATGACATGATCATGAGAAAAAATGTACCGCAGTATCATGTAAATGCAAGTGTGACCGGTGGTTCTGAAAGAACTAATTATTATCTTTCTGTAGCGCATACAAGTCAGGAAGCCATGATGCCTGATTTTAATTATCAGCGTACTAACTTCCAGTTAAACCTGGATACAAAAATTACCAATCGGTTTACTATCGGTGCACAGGTAAGTGGACGATATGAAAAAACAAACGATGTTGGTCTGCCTGGTGGTGATGGTTATTACTCTGCAATCTTGGCAGTATTTAAAATGCGTCCTATTGATAGCCCGTATGCAAATGATAATCCTAATTATATCAGAAATATTGACTCTTATCGTAACGGATATAACCCGGCTGCATTCAGACGTGACATTGCCGGTTATAAAGATAGCATGACTCGTTACGCAAATATCAATGCATACGCTCAGTATGATTTCGGTTTTGGATTGACAGCAAAGGCTACATTCTCTTATGGTTATACTAACAGCCGTTTTGACGGTTACCAGTATGCATATCAGATTTATACTTATGATGAAGCCTCTGATACTTATAATGGTACTAATGCAGCAGGTCGCTGGAGATTGCAAATTGACCGTAGCGTGCCGACCCGTTACATGCAGTTGCAGTTGAACTATAATAAGCAGATAAAGGATCATAATATTTCTGCAGTATTAGGTTATGAAGCTTCTGATTATGATTGGAGCAAGAAAACTTACGGAACTGAACCTTCTACAGACTATTTGCCGTTGCTGCAGATGGATGAAATCAACAGTTTTGGTGATGAATGGAGCTATGAGGCCCGTGCTGGTTGGCTGGCTCGTGTAAACTATGATTATGCTCATAAGTACCTGGTTGAATTGTTAGCCCGTTATGATGGTTCTTATCTTTATGCTCCCAGTCAGCGTTGGGGGATTCTTCCCTGGAGCTTCTATCGGATGGAGAATCTCAGAAGAAAACTTCTTTGCTCCTTTGAAATCAGTAGTAGATGATTTGAAGATTCGTGCATCTATTGGTCAGACTGGTACAGAAAGTGGAGTATCTTTATTCGGTTATCTGAGCGGTTATAACTGGAATCAGGGAAGTGCCGTTCTGGATGGAGAATATGTAACTGGATTGAATCAGAGAGGTTTGCCTGTAACAAACTTGTCATGGACGAAGAATACTACAAAGAACATTGGTTTTGACTTGACTATGTTTGGTAACCGTTTGACAATCAGTGCAGATGCGTTCCGTAAAGATATTACAGGGGTTCCGGCAGCACGTTACGACGTATTGTTACCGAGTGAAGTAGGATATTCCTTGCCGAACGAAAACCTGAACAAGCAGGCATATGTTGGTACTGAAGCAATGGCCACTTGGACAGACCACATTGGTGATTTCAACTATAGAGTAAGCGGTAACATTACTTTCTCTCGTTACAGAAATATTGAGTCATACAAGCCGAGATTCAGCAACTCTTGGGATGAATACCGGAACTCTTCTGAAGACCGCTGGGGAGGTATTTATTGGGGATATCAAGTTATCGGACAGTTCCAGTCTGAAGAAGAAATCAAGAATTATCCAGTAAACTTGGATGGACAAGGTAATACCACATTGTTACCGGGTGACCTTATCTATAAAGACGTGAACAATGATGGTGTAATTAACGGTATGGATGAACGTCCTATCGGTTTCCCTGAAGGCTGGGCTCCAATTCTTTCTTTTGGTGGTAATATCGGATTGGAATGGAAAGGAATCGATTTGAATATTGATTTCTCTGGAGGTGCTATGCAGGGATGGAGACAGAACTATGAGTTGACCAATGCATATCATAACGGTGGTAACTCTCCAGCTTATTTGCTGGAAGACCGTTGGCATCGCTTGGATCTTTATGATCCGGAAAGTGAATGGGTTCCTGGACGTTATCCGGCAATCCGTAACGGTGAATTTGCTTACAATAATAAGAATAGTGATTTTTGGTTACATAATGTACATTATTTGCGTATCTCAAATCTGGAAATCGGATACAGCTTACCGACCTGGATGCTGAAGCCGATTCATGCACAGAAGGTACGTATTTATGGTAGTGTGTCTAATCTGTGTTCATTTGATAATGTACATCAGTATGGCATTGACCCGGAAATTACAGCTGCCGCAGCTGTTGTATATCCTCAGCAGCGTACTTTCCTTGTTGGATTTAATGTTACATTCTAAAAAACAATCATTAAGATGAAAAAGAATTCTATAAAACTATTGATAATAGGAACTGCCTTCGCTTCTGTTTTGTCGGGTTGTGGTGATGGCTGGTTCGAAAGGGATCCTAAAAATATTCTGACAAATGAGCAGGTATGGAATGACCCCAATATGGTAAAGTCGCAGTTGGCAAACTTGTATAACCGTATTACGCATCTGCACGGAGATTTTAATACCGGAGGTATGACCGAAATTGATGATGCCATGTGGTGTGGTGCGTTAGACGGAAACGGAAGAAATAATTTCCAATATGGAAATGATTATGGCCGCTTATGGGATTACGGTCTGATGCGCGATATCAACATGTCCATTGAGAATCTGGAAACTTATGGTACAGAATTGACAGAAGAGGAAAAAAGCTTGTTTAAGGCAGAGTTCCGTTTTATTCGTGCCTACATTTATTTTGATATGGTAAGACGTATGGGTGGTGTTCCCTTGATTACCTCTACACTGGAATATGATTATAGCGGTGATCCTTCTTACCTGCAGCATCCACGTGCGAAGGAACATGAGGTTTATGACTTCGTTTACAGTGAATGTGAGGCTGTGAAGAATGACTTGAAGGCAAATGCCGGAAGTCAGACAAGAGCGAACTATTTCACGGCATTGGCTTTGGAAAGCCGTGCGATGTTGTATGCTGCTTCAATTGCCAAATACAATGCCTTATATACTCCTACACTCGTAACAGATGGCGGTGAGGTCGGTATTCCGGCAAGTATGGCTGATGATTATTATAGAAAATCTCTTGCTGCTTCTAAAGAGATTATCAAAGACGGAGGATATGACTTGTATAATAAGAATGCAGATAAAGGTGTAAACTTTTATAAGCTCTTTATGGATAAGGAGAAAAATCCGGAGATAATCTGGGCCAAAGATTATAAGAATCCTGTTAAGGTTCATAGCTTTGGTTTTGATAATGTAATCCAGCATTTGAAAGAAGATAATGAAAACTCTTCTTGCATCGGCCCGTCATTGGGATTAGTTGAAGCTTTTGATTACCTGGATGGAACTCCGGGAAAGCTGAAGTATATGGATGAGAACAATAACTATAAGGTTTTTGATAATCCTGCAGACCTGTTTGCCAATAAGGATGCACGTCTTTATGGAACCGTTATCTATCCGGGTACAAAATATAGAGGTTCTGATGTAGACATACAGGCTGGCGTAGCTGTTTGGAATGATGAAAAACAGGATTACGATCTGTTGTCTGACCCGACACTGGGTAGTACCTATACGGATGGTAAGACTTATGTTGGTCAGGATGGTCCTTTGGATGGAGCACAGAATGTAAGTAATACTGGTTTCTATATTCGTAAATATATAAGCGAAGAAGTTGGCTTTACATTGAGAAACTACGAAGAAAACTGGTGGCCCTGGTTCCGTTTGGGAGAAATTTATCTGAATGCAGCAGAAGCATCCTTTGAATTGGGAGATGAGGATCCGGGAGCATTGTTCTATATTAATAAGTTGCGTGAACGTGCTGGATTCCCTGCAAACAGTCTGACAAGCCTGACACTGGAAAAGATTCAGAATGAACGTCGAGTTGAAATGGCATTTGAAGACCAGCGTTACTTTGACCTGAAACGTTGGAGAATTGCAGATGATGTATGGGATGGAGATGAAAGTGAAAACAGTACAGCTGTGGTATATGGCCTGTATCCTTATCGAATTGCTAAGGCAAAACCGGGAACGAATGATACAGATAAGTATATTTTTGTGAAACATCGTTCAAGCCGTTTCATCCTGGCCCGTATGTTCAGAATGTCAAATTACTATTCATCTATTGCAGATGATGTAATTAATAATAACCCGTTAATTGTAAAGAACCCGCTTCAATAAAAAAAAATATGAAAAAGATAACATCATTTTTTACTTTGTTGTGCTGCCTTTTAGCAATAAGCAGCTGTAGATATGATAATTATGATGAACCTCAGTCTTTGTTGACGGGTAGAGTCATTTATGATGGTGAGCCCGTTTGCGTACGTGCCGGAGGTGCTGAATTCGTTCTTTATCAGGACGGATATGCCTTTCATAACTCTATTCCTGTGTATGTTAATCAGGATGGAACTTATTCTGCCGTGCTTTTTGATGGAGAATATAAAACTCGTACGTATGGGGTAATGCTCCTTGGGAACGCCCTACAAATGATACGATTCTTATAGAAGTACATGGAAATACGGTACAGGATATTCCTGTTACTCCTTATTTTGTGATAAAGAATGCTTCGTTCACTAAAAACGGTTCTAAGGTAACTGCGAAATTTACGGTGAAGAAAGTTTCTGAAGGTGCTGCATTGGAAGATGTACGCATATATTTGGGAGAAACTCTTATCACAGATAATAATACGAATCGTGCAAGCCTTAGCTTAGGATCAAACATTACATTGGATCAAGAAATTACTGCTGAGATTGATATTCCAGAAAGCTTAGCTTCTGAGGATTATTTCTTTGCACGAGTAGGAGTAAAATCTGGACAGGCATCTGAATATTGTTTTACGCAGTCTACTAAGATTGAATAAGTCTGTTATTGCTAAGATATAGACTGTTTAACATGGAGGGCTGATTCCATTGAGGAGTCAGCCCTTTATAATTAATGGATATGCTCCTGATTCAAAGATTTTTATATAGAGATTTTATTATTTTGTTTATAGGTCTTGTCCTTTATCAGAAAAACATCTGTAACTTTAGCTTTTCTAAAAATGTACTCTTGTAAGCTTATTCTGAGCTTATGCAAATAATTTGTATGATTAATAAAAACGGTTCTATGGGAAACAGATTCTTTTTGTTTTGTTCATTCATTCTGCTTGCATGCTTTTCAGTGCAAGCCCAAGTATCTTTTGGCGAAGCCAAAAAAATTCAATGAGAATTGGTTGTTCAGCTTGTCAGACGATAGTCTGGGTGCTTCTGCATCGTATGATGACAGTAAGTGGCGAAAGCTGGATTTACCGCACGACTGGTCGGTAGAAGGACAGCTTTCTCCTTCACTGGCAAGCTGTACCGGTTATTTGCCGGGTGGTATAGGCTGGTATCGGAAACATTTTCAGGTTACCGATAAGGCCGCACGCCATTATATCTATTTTGAGGGAGCATATAACCGCAGCGAGGTTTATCTGAACGGACACTTGCTTGGTAAACGTCCGAACGGATACATCTCTTTTTATGTATGACATGACTCCCTACCTGAAGGAAGGAGATAACGTGCTGGCAGTCCGTATTGACCACAGCCGTTATGCCGATTCACGCTGGTATACTGGTTCTGGAAT
>ENA-OPYS01000074-OPYS01000074.1-human-gut-metagenome-genome-assembly--contig:-NODE-74-length-14886-cov-1.260722_pt1 | contig 14886 bp, 19 predicted proteins | sample MGYA00242635_ERZ504478 | MGnify/ENA primary metagenome ERZ504478 (study PRJEB26092, sample SAMD00036246) | human gut metagenome | host: Homo sapiens | study: EMG produced TPA metagenomics assembly of... | reverse complement strand
CTCTGGTGGACGAATGTCGGACAAATGTCCGCCGTTTGTCCGGGCCGCGGAAAGAGCCTTGTTTTGGAGCCTCGCAGCCCGCTTTCGCTCAGCCTCGGTAGAGGACTGGCCGATTAAAAGTTCGATGTTGCTCATGTAGAATGTGCCGCTGTCCAGCACTTCCACAAGACCCAGCTTCAAAAAGATCTGCAAGGCTCTCTCCACAGTGCCGATCTGCTGGCGGGTAATGGTGGCGATCATCTGCGCCGTGTAGGGGATGTCCTCGTCAAGCTGGAGCCGCCCGCCATGTTTCAGCGATTTCAGATACAGCTTGAGCAGAATGTTGGAATACAGCACACCATCCTGCATACTTTCCAGCAGCACGATGGAATCATCGTCAAAATAGTTTTCTTTGAGTTTCAGGTAATAATATTTTCGGTTGTCTGACATAGGGTTCCTCCTTGGGGTTTCTCTTGGGATTCTGTACGCATTTAAGGCTATTTTAGGGGGCAGAGGATAAATCTATCAGACTGCCTTTGACACCCCCGAAAAAAGCCTTGATTTACAAGGGTTTTTCAGCCCCTAAAGCGTGACATTTCTCCCGTTGTTTCCGCTTGCGCTTTGCGGCGTTGATCCGCTTCATGCGTGCGGCACATTCCGGGCAGTATTTGGCTCGGTTGGAACCGGGGGTAAACAGCGCCCCGCATACGGAGCATTTCTTAGCATTCAGCCGGTGGAACAGTGCCGTTTCCAGTTCCTTATCCTGCGGCAATACCGCCGCCCGAAACCACCTGCACAACAGGGAGTAGGAAATAGACTGGACACAGACACATTCCTCCCCATCGTCCAGGGCGATACAGTTTCCGTCGATGTAGTTACAGCACTCATGCACCAGCCTCCGCACTCTGCGGTACTGGCGGTAATCCATGACGGGGATAGGTTCAGACTTATTGTTCTTCATAAATGATTTCTTTCATAAAGCCGGCAACCTCCTCAAATGAATTTATTATTAAATATTCGTGCAAAGTATTGTTTTCTTCGTGCAAATGGCATATACTATAATTGCCAGCAGAAAGGGGTTGATCGTATGGCTGGAAATACCACAAACATCAGTATCCGCATGGACGCAGATTTGAAAGCGCAGGCGGACGCACTGTTTACTGAACTTGGCATGAACCTGACTACGGCGTTTAACATCTTTGTGCGCCAGTCGCTTCGTGAAGGCGGCATTCCCTTTGAAGTAAGGCTGGAACAGCCGAACAAAGAAACGGTTGCTGCCATGCTGGAAGCGGAAAGGATTGCAAAAGACCCGTCTGTAAAGGGCTACAATGACCTTGACGAGTTGTTTGCTGACCTGAAAAGATGAAAGAAACCAAATATACCGTCAAGTACACGACCAGTTTCAAAAAAGACTACAAACGAGCCATCAAGCGTGGCTTGAAGATCGAGCTGCTGGAGCAGGTCGTAGCGTTGCTGGCGATGGGCGAACCGCTGCCGGATAAGAACCGTGACCATGACCTGTCCGGCGATTGGGCAGGCCATCGGGAATGTCATATTCTCCCGGACTGGCTGCTTGTCTACCGCATAGAAGATGATGTTCTGGTGCTGACGCTGGCCCGCACCGGCACACACAGCGACTTGTTCGGCAAATAAACCATCTGCCGCCGTATGGGGAAACCTGTACGGCGGTTTTTCTGTGTGCAAAAGGGTGTCGTGAAACGCGACGCACCTGAAAGGGGTCGGCAAAGCGCCGTACCCTTTACCGCTCCGGCCCCGGTCGCTGGGCTTGTCCCGTTCCTGCCGGGCCAGTTGGTCGGCGGCCTTGCGGAGCCGTTCCACAGCTTTTAGCTCCTCCCGCATAGCTTTCATGTCGATGCTGTCCACCTGTTTCTGGGCGGTCAACAGGTCGATCTCACGCCGCCATTCCTTCGGGGTGATTTCCTCGCCGCTGGCTTTCAGTTCTTTCAGATACCGGGCCGCCGCGTCATAGAGGATCAGTTCCCGGCTGTGGCGCTGCTCGAACAGTTCCCGCTTCTCCGGCTTTACCCTGGCAAGCTGCTTGTGGACAGTCTTATACTCGTTGTACTGCGCCCACATCTCCCCGCGCTCGGTGAGGACAGCGATCCGGCGCTCAGCCTTGACGATCTCTCGCCGCAGGTCATAGTAACGGGTGTTCATATCTGCGATTTTCATTTGAGCTGCTGCATGCATTGGATGCCGTTTGCCTGCAAAAAGCTGAACAGGGCGGCGCTCTCCTGTAAAGCCCGGATTTTGCCGGTGCGGGTGTCGGGCCGCTTGAGCTGCTGCTGGGCCTCCCACAAGTCAATCATGCTGGGCTGCTGGCCCTCCGGCTTCTCGGCCTCGGCCTTCGACCAGTTGTAGAGGCGGGTAATGCGGGCCTTGATTTCCTTGAGCAGCTTGTTGTCGGCGGCGATCTGCCGGTTGACTTCCCCCTTGTCGGTGCGGATGCCGCGCTTCTCCATCTGGCTGGCCGCTGGCCCCAGGTGGACAGAGGGGATTTTATCAATGCCCTGCCGCTTGTAACTGCGGTGGTCAATGCGCTCCGGTCTACCGGCAGATTCCAGCGCCCGGTTGGTGTAGGCTGTCCACGCTGCCCGCCAAATCTCCACATTTCCTTTATCGTTCCAGTCGGTCGTATCCTCCCGATGATTTTTCCAGCCGCCTTTCCCATCCGGGATACGCTGTCCATTCTCGTCCAGATCGTATGCCTTGCGGCACTTTGCGCCCCACTGTCCGTTTTCTTTCAGAGGCCGGAGCGTCAGCATGATATGGACATGAGGGTTGCCGGTTCCCTTGTCATGGATGGCAAAGTCGGCGCACATTCCTTTGTCTACAAAATTGTCCTTCACATAGGCACGCACAAGGGCAAGCTGTTGTGCGCCGGACAGTTCACGAGGCAGGGCTGCTTCAATCTCGCGGGCAAGCTGGCTGTCCCTTGCTTTCTCGATTTGCTCCACGCTGTTCCAGAGGATAGATCGGTCTGCAAATTCCGGCGGCGCGTGGGCAGGCAGCATGATCTCCGCATGGACAATGCCGCCTTTCCGGGTGTAGTCGTGGGTCATTCCATCCCATTCATTTGTCAGCTTGGTTCCGCTGCGGTAAGCAGCTGCGGCAACGGCAGAACGGCCTGCGCTGCGCTTGATGATACTGACGGGGATATGACAGAAATCTATGGGGCACACCTCCTTTCAGTGAGGGGATAACAGGCTCTGTGGAGCCGGACAAACGCAAAGCGGGTGTTTGGCTACGCAGAGCGCACAAGGGGTTTGGGGAGCGTAGCTTCCCATCGCGGACGAAGTACGCAACGCCCCCGGCAGGGCGCACAGCACCGGCAACGGTGTATAAGTGCGCCCTTGTAAACAAGGGACTTATGGCATATCCCCGGATTTTGGCAGGTTTGCAGTCAATTCCGCAGCCCCCGGAAGATGGGACAGGGCAATCAAAAATGCTTTGACCTCTACGCCGGAAAGGTTGGGAGCCAGCGGGAAAATCCCCTCCAAAATGGCTCCGCGCTCAATCAGGCGGCGGGTGCGAACCCTGCGTTCTTCGTTCCGCTGCTTGTTCTCCAAAATCTTCTTGCGGTTTTCAAGCTGTCGGATCTCCTTCAGGACTTTCTCCCGTTCCTCTTTTTGGGGGTGGGCTGTAATTTTTTCGTTCATGTCATGCACCTCTTTTCTTTGGAAACGCTCATAGATTGACCGTCCATTTCTGACGCGCAAAGTACCGGCGCAGCCTCCGCAGTGCAGCGTGGATGGATTTTCCTGCCTGTGATGGTGTGATACCCTCCATTGCGGCAATATCTTTCACTTTCATACCCAACATATAGCGGGCGTGGACGCGGCGGGCCTGCATAGGCGGCAGGGAAGAAATGGCTTCATACAATCGCCGTATCAGTCTTCGTATTCGGCTAATTCTTCTTTTTCTATCAGATGATCCTCCGGCGATGGCTGCGCCCAGCCGATGGCGGCATTTTCGATTCCATCGTTACAATCGAGGGAATAAAACGCCTTATACCGGAACATCTTGCGATCTCTGGCGGCCTCGGCTCTCTTGTCCAGAAGAAACGCTTCGACGATCTCATCGGACACCTCCACAAAAATGTCCTCTTTGCAAAATGGATAATATTGTTTGAGATTGATGGTCTGCATAGGCACGCCCTCACTCTGTTTGAAAAAGGTCATCATAGCAGCGGCGCATATTCCGCAGACCCCGACGGATGGAAACGCTGACCTTGCTGCTGTGGACGCCCTCTCTCCGGGAGATTTCCGGCTGCTTGATACCGGCAATGTAGTAGGCGTGAACACGGCGGGCCTGTGTCGGAGTGGCATGAGCCAGAGCCACCGGCAGAGCTGCTATCAGGTGCAGGCGGGTGGTCATTTCTTCTCGTTCCAGCAAAATATCTTCCGGCGATCTGCTGTGTTCCAGTGCGTAATTTTCCAGCCAGCTGTATGCCTCCAGAGAGTAGTAGGCGCGGTGGTAGACTTTCCGACGCTCATAGTTCTCCATCTCCCGCTGGGCCTGATACATCGCTGCCCATACCTCGTCCGTAACATCCACAAACTCGTCATGCCGGTAGTGGGGATACATCCACCGCAGATTGATTGTTTTCATAGGCTTACCTCCTGAAAATCGGAGAGGCGGGCAGCTCGTCCGCTGTCCGCCCCTCGCTGAGATAAGGGAAATGATCCCTTTCACTTGGTAGCCAGAAAACAGGTCATTCGTTAAGCCTGCTCTCAAAGAAATTTATAAATTTTTTTCTGACCGCCTCCACACTTTGATACACAGCCACTTTGGAGCAGCCGCACAGCACACCGATCTCTGCAAGGCTCAGCCCGTCAAGCGCATAGAGCAGGAACCGGCGGCGCTGGGCCTCGGTACAGGTGTCCAGAACTGCCATCAGCTCATGTAGCGTTTCCATGCGGCAAAGGTATTCTTCCGGCGTTTCGCCGTAGGCTCCTACACCCTCGGTGGTAATGATGTACTCGTCAAACTCCCGGCCATCCCAATGCCGCCGCTGTTCATGGAACAGGTTCTCCGTTTTGTGATCTGCCCGATCAAGAAATTCATAGACTTCCAGCGTGACCTCCACGGCCACAGCTTGTCCGTTATAATTGATGGTAACTTCCATCTGTCCTTCCTCCATTCAGACTTTTTTGGGAAAATCTGAATGGGGTGGTGGGGCGCGGCACCGGGGATAAAGTTCGGGCCATGCTGACCCGATGTTCCGGCTCCATAGGGACAAAAAAGCGCCCGGACGGCATAAAGCCATACGAGCGTCATGGAATATATTTTGCTGTTTAATTACATGGTATAGTGCATACTTCTGACCGCATTGCTCCGCTGCTGGGAACAGGCTTTTTTTTAGCTGGTGCAGGTCATGGGTACTGTGAAAAAAGGCAAACATAGACACGGCGGCATCCTCCTATGTGCCGCCGTGGATTTACACGGTGTTAGGTCGTCGTTGGTTTAGGATAAACGAAAAGAAACGGCGGCTCTGAAATCAAAGCCACCGCTTCATAGGCGCGTGGAAATGTGTCTGCTTTACGACGGCTTTTTTTCTTTTGCCGTCGTCCGGCAGAATGTTACTCCATATTCAATTCAATGCTTCCAGTGAAATTTTCACATTCAATGCCGATATAGTTTCCACCTTCAGGGAGTGTAATTGTATCACTATATGTTCCGGTTGTTTCAAGCAAAGTGACTTCTTCATCAGCTCCAGAAATCCAAAATACTTTTGCAGTTCCATCCGTAACCTCCAGCGCGCAGTCAATAGACAGATCCTTACCCGCTTCACGCTTTATGGAAGTTCCGCCGAACAAATACTCTGTATCTGAAAAATCCTCATAGTTGGCTGTATAGCTTCCTGTATAATCATCAATTCCTTTTTCTTTCGTACCTTGTAAGGATGAATTTCCGGTAAGTGCTATGGAACCAGCAGACTGAACAATATTGTTATACTGATCGAGAACTTCATCTTTTGTACAACCGGAAAGCACAGAAGCGCCCAACAGTATCAAGCATAATGATAGAACTATTTTCTTCACAGGTATCACCTTCCTTTCCTGCGTACAGCACGCTTTCCTTTTCCCTTGGAATTTGCCTGTTTACGGGATTTTATTTCTTTTTTGTTACTGGACATCAGTAACAACAGCACCGCCCAGAGAACCATGATGCCAACCCCAATGACTGCCAGCAAAGGATTCGGGGCTGTGGTTGTTCCGGCATATCCACTCATGTCAAAGCCCACTAAATCAGCGCAGCAGAAAACGGATAGATGCTGGCAAGGATACCGCCTTTGAAGAACAGCATGCTATATCCAAGGAAAAACGCCAGAATGGAACCTCCCAGATATGCCCCTCGGATCTGCCCAAAAATCAAGATCAGCGGCATACAGACCAAATAGGTCGTCAGAGCTGCCAACACGATCTGTGTACCTCCATGAAAAAACACTTCCACTGTCAGTCCCGATAATCCAACCGTCAATCCAGTAATCAAGGTAACGCCAACGCTGTATATTCCCAGCAGGACTGCAAAAATCCCGACCCAAAAGAGCTTAGCTCCCAGCATTTTCGGCATGGAAACAGGAATTGTCATGATGTTTTTCAGCGTATCATGGGTGGATTCTCTGTCAATCAGCCAGCTGCCAATCATCACCAGTGAAATCGGAAAAAACATCTGCGTATTGCCCCAGACAACATTCTCAAACAGAGTGGAAAAATCATAGTTTGGATTTCGGTACTCCGCCTCCACAATCAGCTGGCTCCCATATTGCACCAACGGACAGAGTGCAAGCGCCACCAGCCCCACCCAAAGTATTTGGCACCGGCGTAGCTTGAGCAATTCTGCTTTTAATAAATTCCACATAATTACACCCCCTTAGATTTCCTGGCGCCGGTAAACCAACGCAATCAGCGCAAGAAATACAACGGCTTCCCCAACAATCACACCGAACACCTGAACACCATTCAGAAAATACGGACTGATCCGTTCCAACAAGTCTGCCAATTCCGCACTGGTCTGGCTTTGGTCATAAAATTGGAAGGTCCAGCGGAAAGCCAGCGGTCCCGGAAACAGGGTTCCGATATTCAAACCAAAAGGCTGTGTGAGGAACGCATCGCTCATCGAAAGGATATAATTTGCAGTCGTATAGAAAAAGGTAATCACGACCGACACGATATAGTTTTTATTAAGAAGAACAACGAGCAGGATACATGGAAGTGCGCCTACCCACATAATCAGCCCTTCTTCTATCCCAACGCCAAACAAGGTCCAAAACCCAACCGGCTCCCAGCCCTGAAACAGCAAAACCGCAAGATTTACCAATCCTCCAACTGCCATAAAGCCAACGGCAAACAATAGCAAAACCAGCATCTTGGACAGCACCAACTTGGTTCTGTTTATCGGTATGGTAACAAGGTTTTTTAGTTGTGTCATTGTCCAGCTCCTCAAACAGCAGATTGGAAGCCAGTATCACAAGGAGCGGCATCAAAAGCAAAATAAGCACTGAGCTGGAACAGGCTGGACATCACTCCATTTACAGCATCCACATCAGTGTTTACATCTGCCAGAAAGAAAGCATAAGCCAATGGCATGAAAACAGAAAGCAGCAGAGAAATAAATACCAAGGGCTTCCGTTTTAATTTCAAAAATTCGCATTTGATTAGTTTAAGCAATTCCTTCGCCCCCTGTCACACGCTTGAAGTAATCTTCAAGACTTTCTTCACAGGTATGCGCCTCCGATACCTCCAATCCGTTTTCTACAAAGGCAGTTACAATTTTCCCCACAGGCAGATCAAGGTTGTGCAGGCGCAGATTGTGGTCGTCCTGTATGGAAAAATGGTTTTCATGGAAATTGCGTTCCAAAATTCTTGCCGCCTGTGCAGTATCAGAGAGTGTAAACCGGATATGCTTACTGCTTTTTTGCTCCAGTTCAGCAAGGCTTTCTTCTTCCAGCAATGCGCCGTGGTCGATAATTCCAATATCGTCAGCCAGCAAGGAAATCTCCGAAAGAATGTGACTGGAAATCAAAATGGTTTTTCCTCTTGCGTCGCAAAGCTCCCGAATAAAGGAGCGTACTTCTGCAATACCGATAGGATCGAGACCGTTGATCGGCTCATCCAAAATTAAAAGTTCTGGATCGTGCATAACGGCAAGGGCGATGGCAAGCCGCTGCTTCATACCAAGAGAATACTGTGAAAAGAGCTTTTTATCTTTGTAAGGCAGTCCTACCAGATCCAGAGCATCTTTGATGGCATGATTGTTTGGTACGCCCCGCAGGGTAGCAAAGATACGCAGGTTCTCTGTGCCGGTCAGATTGGGATAAAAGCCGGGAGACTCAATCAAGCTACCAATACGGGGCAGCAATTTCTTTTCATTCCCCTGCAAGGGTTTCCCCCAGATTTTGACCTCCCCGGAAGTCGGCTTCGTTAAGCCCAACAGCATTTTCATGGTAGTGGTTTTTCCGGCTCCGTTTCTGCCCAGCAGACCATAAATTCTCCCACGCTTCACATGGATATTTAAGTCAGCCACACTCTTTTGTGAGCCATATTGCTTCGTCAGATTTTTTGTTTCAATGATGTAATTTGTATCCATATTCAAAACCTCCTGTTCTGTAAGGTATTCTATCACGCCAACCTTGCATTAACCTTGCCGCAACCTTGCATTAACCTTGCAATTTGAAATCCGGCAAAAATGACAAAGGTTCCCGCCATAAAGACGGGAACCCGCTTAAATCTCCAAAGGAAAAAGCAACATAAATTCAGTTCCTTCTCCCGGAAAGCTTTCAACTGTTATGCTTCCACCCATCTTTTCTACAAGCTGATGGACAATAGAAAGACCAAGTCCGCTTCCTTTTTCGGAGCGTCCTTTATCACACTTATAAAGCCGTTCAAATATGTGTTTCAAATCGTCTTTCTCAATTCCTACTCCATTATCCGCCAGCAGCAGCTCCATGTTATTTTCCTTCTTTGACAGGACAATTTTGATTTTGTCTGCATGGCTGTGAGCGATTACATTTTGAATGAGATTGTTGACGATCCTCATATAGCTGTCCATATCCAATCTTACCCGGACAGGCTGTTCGGGAATATCAATGTCATAATCAACCTGTTTATCCTCAAAAATCGGTATCCAGTCAATCAGGATATTTCTTGTCAGCTCTGCGGCCTCAACGCTCTGGATTTCCAAAGCAAACTCATTGGAATTTAACTTGAACCAGTCAAAGAGCACATCAATATATTCTTTCAGATCATGGGCTTTCCGTCGGGCGGTTTCAATATAATCATCCCGGTCTTTTCCTGTGACCAGTCCTTTGTGTGCAGCGTCAAGATACCCAATCAGAGTGGTAAGGGGTGTCCGAACATCATGGGAAAGGCTCGTCATAAGCTGGCGGTTGGTTTCTTCTGTCTGCCGTACAGTTGAAAGTCTGCTTTCATAGGACACAACAATCTCATTGATTTCATAGGCAAGAGGTGCTGTCAATTCATTTGTTGCAGACAGAATACGCCGGTTGCCATTTCCGTTTTTCACATCAACCAGCACATCGGTCATTTCTGCGATTTGTTTTTTTACGCGCCGAACGAGAACGATGGAAGTCAGCACAGCCACAACAGCAATCACAATGGACAAGAAAACGATGATTTCCATATTGGCTATACCTCCTTATTAAAGCGGTAGCCAATCCCTTTGACCGTTTGGATATACTTTGGGCTTGAAGGATTGACTTCTAATTTTTTACGAAGCCGGCTGATAATCGCCATAATGTTACTGTCATCATAGAAATATTCTTCGCCCCAAACTTCCTCATAAATCTGCTGTTTTGTCAAAATTTTTCCTTGATGCTTTGCGCAGTACAGGAGCAGATCAAATTCCTTTGGTGGAAGTTCAAAAGTGCCATTTTCCGTCGTAACAGAACGATTTTCAAGGTCAATTTGCAATCCATCAAAATCCAGTTTTTGCACAGCTCCGGCTTGATGATTAAAGCGGGTGTAGCGGCGAATGAGGGACGCAATACGGGCAATCAGTTCGTCCATATCAAACGGTTTTGTCAGATAATCGTCCGCCCCGGCCCGTAAGCCCCGCACTTTAGAAATGCTGTCATTTTTGGATGTAAACATCAAAATCGGCAGGCTGTTCTCTTTGCGGATTTCTTCCAGCGTTTCAAAGCCATCCATACCGGGCATCATCACATCCAGCACCACAAGCTGATACTCCTGCTCTTTTAATTTCTGCAAGCCCTCTTTTCCGGTATTACAAAAATCGGCTTCTATATGTTCCGATTGTACGCTGCGTTTAATCAAAGCGCACAGTTCTCTGTCATCATCTATAATCAAAATTTTATTCATGGCGTAGTTCCTTTCCTTGTTTTGTCCGGCCATCAAGCGGCTTCTCCGCAGTTTTAGGGAGCAGCCAAACACCGGCCATTTTCACAGCGCCGGGGATACGCCCACCGGCACAATAATAATTTACCCTACGAGGTGTCACGCCCCATTTCTCGGCGGCCTCTTTCAATGTCATATAGTCCATTTCGCACCTCCACAGAGTACATTATAGTTCTCTTTCTCGAACAATGCAAGAAACGGAATGTGAATTATAAACTTCAACCAACCTGCATATAGCAACATTCCACAGGCAAAGTATGAATTATACAATGTAACTGGGTGATGTTATATGGCGAAAGTTGAAGATTGTCCCGGTTTTGAAACCTTCGGCGCAGATGTCAAAGCCGCACGAGAGGCAAAGCGTCTGGCACGAAAAACATTGGCAGAAATGGTTGGGATTGAATGGCGGTATCTTGCCAACATTGAGAATCAAGGTGCGATTCCGAGCCTGCCTGTGATGATCCAGTTGATTAAGGTCTGCGGACTTCCCGTGGAACGGTATTTTAACCCGGAGATCATGCGGGAAGAAAGCGAACAGCGGCAACGAGTCAGCCACAAGCTGAAGCTTTGCCCTGAAGAATACCTGCCGATTATCGAAGGTGCCATAGACGGGGCGCTCAAAATGGAACAGACTGCGAAGCAGAAGGAGGACGCATAATCGCGGCCTCCTTCTGGCGTTTCTATATCAGTTTTCCCGGCACTTTTCAAAAAGTTCCCTGCACCTCTGCTGGATTTCTCCGGTTTCTGTCACAGTCAGATCGCGGTCATTTCCGGTAATCTTATCTTCCAGAAAGTTGGCGTATGTATCCAGCAAGGCGTTTCGCAAATCCTCCGGAGTTTTCTGTATTTCGGCGCTGTACCAGTCATTCCGGTGAGGTTCCCATGCCATCAATGTATAACCGTGGCTGGTCTGCACCACCTCATACAGAGGATCATCATCCAGATATGCCTGAAACACTTTCAAAATATTTTCAAAGGTCAGCATTTCCCGCACCTCCCATTCAACTGCAAATCAGTTCCCTGATTAAAATTTCCTCAATCTGTGCCGTTAATGTGTTCATCAGTCCTACCCAGCGCATAGGATCACAGGCTTTCAGTTCCTCAGTGACACCCGCAGCCTCCATCATGTGAGGCAACATGGTGTCCACGCGCTCCTGCGCTGTCCAATCAATCTCTAACAGGTGCGGATACAGTTTCTCGCTCATCAGCAGTTGGTTGTAGAGAATAGGACGGTGTTCCTTCAGGTAGGACTTTCGCATCCTGCCGTACTTGCCGATAGAAGTTTCCGGCTGTTCAGAAAGTTTTAGGTTGGGTATATCATAATCTCCACAACGAATGTAAGTCAACTTACTCATATTCATTCTCCTTTGCTTCGTGATAATTAGACTGCTGCGCTGGCTGCTATGCTGCCTTTGCGCGGTTCTTCTTTTGGTAGCTGACCGATAGTAGAAAAAACACCTTTTTTCATATCCTCAGCCCGGATCAGGCTTTCTTAGCGTCCATTTCCGCTTTTTTCTTCGCCTTGATTTTGTTCTCATATCGTTTTTGTGCGCCGCTGGCTTTCCGCTTCAAATAGTTCTGATGAAGCCTGTCCTTGCGTTCTTCTTTTTTTCCGCAGTTCTTCCTGTTCCTCCGGGGTTAAAGGAACCGGCTGTAAGGATGGTGGGATATAGCGTCCTAAAAAATTGAAGTAGATTTCAATTTCCTGCGTGGTGTCCTGACTGCCTTTTCGGGCGCGTTCATGGACAAGGATTTTCTCTACAAACTCGTTGAGCATGGTATTTGTCAGCGTGTCAAAATTCTCGTACTTATCAATCAGGGCTATAAATTTCTCTGCTGATTTCTGGCTCTGCTCATAGCCGGTAACAGCCTTTTCCAACTCCGCAATTTCAATCTCAAGTGCGTCCTGCTCTTTGGCATACTGTGCATCAAGCGCCTTATATCGTGTATCCGGCAGCTTGCCGAGGGCGTTATCCTCATAGATTTTGCAAATCAGTTTTTCCAGTTCTCCGGCTCTCTTTTGGGCAGTAGCCAGATGCCTGCGCTTTTTCGATATATCGGCACTCTGTTGAGCAACCTGCGTCTCCTGAACAGTGTGAATAAATTCCGTCCGGTCATTTCTCGAATATTCAGCGATAGCCCGGAGCGTGTCAGAAACCAATGTCAGAACAGCACTCTCATTGATACGGTGTTGTGTAGGGCATAGTGTCCCACACGGAACTTTGGTATAATTGGAACAGGTATATTGAGAAATCCGCTTGCCATTGTTGGTGCGGTGGACATACATCTTGCCGCCACAATCGGCACAATAGAGTAAGCCTGTGAGGGGAGCTGCTTCGCCCCAGCCGTTTGGATAACGCCGTACATTGCTGCGGATTTTCTGCACCAGATCAAAGGTCTGCTGGTCGATAATGGCTTCATGGGTATTCTCAAAGATCGTCCACTCGTCCTCAGAAACATAGTGGCTTTTCTTGTCCTTAAAGTGCTTGCGGGTCTTGAAATTGATGGTGTGCCCCAAATACTCTCGTTTTTTCAAAATGTTCACGATGGTAGATGATCCCCATCCATAGGGGTCTTTGACCGGCTTTGAACGGTTCACACCCTCGTTGAAGCGGGCAAGGTGTACGACGGGAATTTCAATCCGATCTGCGGATAATTTGCAGGCAATCTGATAAGGCCCATATCCCTCCAGCGTGAGGGAGAAGATACGGCGTACCACTTCGGCGGCTTCCTCATCTACCAGCCAATGCTCCCGTTTTTCGTCCCATAAGTAGCCGTAAATCACAGTGCCGGTCAGGTGCTTGCCACTCATGCCTTTTGACTTAAACACAGAGCGGATTTTCCGGCTGGTATCACGGGCGTAAAATTCATTCATAATGTTGCGGAACGGGGTAAAATCGTCATCGCCTTTCAGACTGTCCACACCGTCGTTGATGGCGATCAGACGAACACCGCGTTGCCGCAAAACCTCCATGACCTGACCGACCTCAGATAGTCGCGCCCCAACCGGCTCATGTCCTTGATGACGATTGCCTCTACACGCCCTGCCTCCACTTCCTCCATCATCGCCAAAAATCCGGGGCGGTCAAAACGGGTGCCTGAGATACCATCATCTGTAAAGTGCGTAGGGTTTGGCAGCCCATTCCGGCGGGCAAAATCCTCTAACATCTGTTTTTGGTTGGATATGGAATTGCTCTCGCCCTGTAACTCGTCGTCCCGGCTCAGGCGCTCGTACAGTGGGGTAATTTTTTCATTTCTCATGGCTGTACCTCCTGAAACAAAAAATGCTCTAAGTGATTGCTTCACTAACCATGACAAAATCATGATTAAGAAGTCACTTAGAGCATATATCACCATTGCGTTGTTGGTAATTCATCATCTCCGCAAACCGGCGATGACAATAATCCTTTTCAACCGCATTTATGGCGGCGTTGCCACTCAGGCCGCGCTCGATACGATGATGGTTTTGGAAAAGGACACGCATGCTTCGGACACCGCTCGTTTACATGTTTCTGGTCGCCGCTGCCCCCAGCAGGATTATGTGTTGTCTTTCGATGCTGACACCTGCATTTGGTCTATGGTCGGTAATTCCGCTGAAGCTGACGAAAAGTTTCATCGGAATCAATACGAGCGCAGCGAGGCAGTAGTCACCATCAAAGAAGCAGTAGCCCGTGGCAACGGTTCGTGGAGTGGCTCCATGAGTGACCTCAGCCGCATGGCAGAAACCATCCCCTGTATCGGGCACGGTCTCGGTCATCCGCGCAGTCCTTTCGAACGAAGTGAATCACTTCAAAAATGACCTCTGCCGCTATGATGGGATTACCATTACAATTGCCAAAAACGGTACGGGCGGTCGAAAGTACACTTTTAGTAAAGCCCCTCACTAATTAGGGATTTCCTTACGCCACTCAAGCACTAACTCCTGCACTATTTTTTTTCACAAATAGAAAAGCTGAGCAGTCTTCGTAAGGTCTGCCCAGCTTTTCTTCTATATAGCAGAGCATCGCACATATAGGAGTAGCATTACTACACAAGCCCGAAGTATTTGTCAAAGAACGCTTGTAATTTTGCAATAATGCCATCCTTTTTGGCCGCTCGATTGCCGCCGCCAAAGCGCGAGACCGGCGGCAGGATGCGGTCAACATCTGTGCCGGTAGTCTTTAATACACCATCCCGGAAAGAATTATCCACAAACTTGCGCGTTTCGTCCGGCTTGAGCTTTTCCTCCGCGATAAGTGTATCAAGGTCTGTTTTCTTTTGCTCGGTGACGAACTTTATCCAGTCGTCATCCACCTTAGTAGCCGTATTGACCGTTGCGATAAAGTTTTCAATCAGGTCTTTCTTGCTGCGCAGCTGCATACTGGAATCCACGGCCTTGCGGATGTCAACAAGAATTTCTTTATCCTCGCAGTTGCTATCGTGATACTTGGCAACCAGCATAAGGATATAGTCAATGTTGATTTCCACCTGACGGATAAGCTCCATCTCAAAAACTATATCGTCATTG
>ENA-OPYS01000072-OPYS01000072.1-human-gut-metagenome-genome-assembly--contig:-NODE-72-length-15266-cov-0.935002_pt1 | contig 15266 bp, 13 predicted proteins | sample MGYA00242635_ERZ504478 | MGnify/ENA primary metagenome ERZ504478 (study PRJEB26092, sample SAMD00036246) | human gut metagenome | host: Homo sapiens | study: EMG produced TPA metagenomics assembly of... | reverse complement strand
CAGGGGCGGTGGTGCTGGCCTGCGGCGGCATCGGCGGGTTGTATAAAAACTCCACCAACTTCCCCCACATCACGGGGGATGCCATCGCCATGGCCCTGCGCCACGGTGTTGCCTGTGAGCACCTGGACTATATCCAGATCCACCCCACGACTTTGTACAGCCACCGAAAAGGCCGTCGCTTTCTGATTTCGGAATCGGTTCGCGGGGAGGGTGCGCTGCTGCTGGATAAAAACGGGAACCGCTTTACCAACGAATTGCAGCCCCGCGACGTGGTGAGCGCAGCGATCCGCGCACAGATGGAAAAGGACGGCACCGACCATGTGTGGGAGGATAGCGCCCCATCGGTGGAGGCGGCTATCCGTGAGCATTTCCCCAACATTCTGGAGCGCTGCGAGGAGGAAGGGTACGATCCCATCCATGAACCGATCCCCGTTGTACCGGCCCAGCATTATTTTATGGGCGGCATCACGGCGGACCTGAGCAGCCGCACAGCACTGCCCCGGCTGTATGCCTGCGGCGAGACCTGCTGCAACGGTGTGCATGGACGCAATCGGCTGGCCAGCAATTCCCTGCTGGAATCTTTGGTCTTTGCACAGCGCGCGGCAGATGATATACTATACGGAGAACCGCCTGTCTTTACAGGCGATAAGCCCGATTTGGCCCCATACCGTGAACAGGAACCGCTGTTTGCCGCGTATCGGCAGGAGGTTCTGACCGCTATTGAGAGGAGTAAAAACCATGAATGAGATCACCCAGCTGCTGCATATAGACCCGCTGCTGCTGCAAGCGCTGCGGGAGGATATTCCGGAGGAGGACGTTTCCACAAACGCCGTCATGCCACACGCCTGCCCCGGCACCGTAGATCTGATTGCCAAGGAGGACGGCATTGTTGCCGGTCTGGCGGTCTATGCCCGCGTCTTTACGCTGCTGGACCCCGGCGCCAAGGTGGAATTCTTCTGCCGGGACGGCGATACCGTACAGCCCGGCCAGAAGCTGGCCGTTGTTACGGGCGATATACGCGCCCTGCTTTCCGGTGAGCGCGTTGCGCTGAACTACCTGCAGCGAATGAGCGGCATTGCCACCTATACCCATCAGCTGTCTGCCCTGCTGGAAGGCACCGGCATCACCCTGCTGGACACCCGTAAGACCAGCCCCAACAACCGCATTTTTGAAAAGTACGCTGTCCGCGTTGGCGGCGGCAGCAACCACCGCACCGGCCTGTCCGACGGCGTTCTGCTGAAGGATAACCACATCGGCGCTGCCGGCGGCGTGGCGAAGGCCGTCAAGATGGCCCGGCAGTATGCGTCTTTCGTCCGCAAGATCGAGGTGGAGGTTGAAACGCTGGAACAGGTCAAAGAGGCCGTGGAAGCCGGTGCGGACATCATCATGCTGGATAACATGAGCGACGAGGATATGCGCAAGGCTGTGACTTTGATTGCAGGCCGCGCCAAGACCGAGTGCTCCGGCAATGTCACGCGGGAAAACATTGCCCGTCTGCGGGACATTGGCATTGACTATGTGTCCAGCGGCGCCCTGACCCATTCGGCCCCCATTCTGGATCTTTCCATGAAGCATCTGCGCCCTCTGACCGCGGAGGAGGCCTGATATGACCACCGCAGAGCGCCGCGCCGCCATTTTGCAGCAGCTTGCCCATGCCGGAGCGCCTATTGCCGCCCGCACGCTGGCTACCCATTACGGCGTCAGCCGTCAGGTCATCGTGCAGGATCTGGCGGTCATACGGGCATCACACCCCGGGATCATTTCCACTGCACGCGGCTATGTGCTGGAGCAGCCTGATCAGCCCGCCGGCTGCACACGGGAGTTCAAGGTGCGCCACACACCTGACCGAACCGGGCAGGAGCTGAACCTGATTGTGGACTGTGGCGGCCGGGTCAAGAATATCAGCATCAGCCACCGGGTCTATGGCCGTATCACCGCTGAGATGGACATCCGTTCACGGCAGGACGTGCGGGAATTTCTGCAATCGTTTGAGGACAGTTCCTCCACGGTGCTGTCCACCGCCACCGACGGCTACCACTATCATCTGGTGGAGGCAGCCACCCCGGACAGGCTGAGCCTGATCGAAAAAGAACTGAAAGAGCACGGTTTTCTGGCTCCGCTGCAACCGTGGGAGCATTGAAGAAAAAAACGAGGCATAATTATGACTGTCCATGAACTGCAGCAGGAGATCCTGCGCCTGAAACGGGAAAAGAATATCTGCATCCTGGCCCATGCCTACCAGAGCCAGCCTGTGCTGGAAGTCGCCGATTACACCGGCGATTCCTACGGGTTGAGCGTGCAGGCGGCCAAAACCAACGCTGAGGGGTCATCATGTGCGGTGTGCGCTTCATGGCCGAGACCTGCAAAATTTTAAGCCCGGAGAAAACTGTCTGGCTGGCCAACCCTATGGCGGGCTGCCCTATGGCCGAGCAGCTTGATCTGCCGACCTTGCAGGAATTGAAAAAGCAGTACCCCGGCTACGCCGTGGTGGCGTACATCAATACAACTTCGGAGCTGAAAACGGCCTGCGATGTCTGTGTGACGTCCTCCAGCGCGCTGAAAATTTGCAGTGCGCTGGAAAACGATAAGATTCTGTTCATCCCAGATCCCAATTTGGGCGGCTATGTAGCAAAGCAGCTGCCGGAAAAGCAGTTTGCCTTTTACCACGGCGGCTGCCCACGCCATATCGTATGTTCGGCAGCAGATGTAGCCAAAGCCCGCGCTGCCCACCCGGAGGCGCTGCTTCTGGTTCATCCCGAATGCCGCCCCGAGGTCGTGGAGCAGGCTGATTATGTTGGCTCTACCACCGGCATTATGGCTTATGCAGAAAAGTCCGATGCCAAAGAGTTCATCATCGGCACGGAAAACAGCATCGTGGAGCACCTCTCCTATGCTTGCCCGGAAAAGCGGTTCTATCCGCTGGCCGTGCAGCTTACTTGCATGAACATGAAACTGACCACCCTGATGGACATTTACCATTGCCTGCAGGGCAGCGGCGGCGAGGAAATCACCCTGCCGCAGGACGTCATGCAGGGAGCCGGGCAGCTGCATCCGCCGCATGGTGGAGCTGGGCGGCTGACAGATTGCGCATGAAAAAAGCATATACAGCATCGCGTTGCGAACCGCCGAGAGGCCGTTCTCCATAAACGCAGCTGTATATGCTTTTTACTTTGCCGTACAGATCCTTTGTACGCTATTTAAACGCGATCACGAATTCTGTTTGAAAACTTTATCCAGTGTTCCCATCAGGATGTTCACATCAATCGGTTTTGCAATATGTGCATTCATCCCTGCTTTGAATGCTTTTTGGCGGTCTTCCTCAAAAGCGTTGGCTGTCATGGCCACAATGGGAATGTTTGCCTTTTTATTGCTGCTCAATGTACGGATCTCCCGGGTGGCGGTGTATCCGTCCATTTTGGGCATCTGAATATCCATCAGGATCAGATCATACTCATCCTCCGCAGCCTCGTTCATTCTGGCCACGGCATCCGTGCCGTCCTCAACGGCGTCCACTTTCAGTCCGGCTTCTTCCAGAATGGCCGTTGCAATCTCGCGGTTCAGTTCGTTATCCTCGACCAACAGCACCTTTTTGCCCATATAGTCGCCGTGCTTGGGCAGAAGGGGCTGCCTGCCCGACACCACTTTGTGTGTCAGTGCATCGCGCAGTTCCGACATAAACAGCGGTTTGGAAACAAACGCCGTGACACCGGCCTGCCGGGCCTCGTCCTCAATGTCGGCCCAATCGTAGGCCGTCAATATGATGATCGGCGTGCCGGGTTTGATTACTTTACGGATCCTGCGCACCGTCTCAATGCCGTTCATATCCGGCATCAGCCAGTCAATGATGTAAACCTTGAACTCCGCACCCTGATTGTGCGCCTCCCTCGCGCGCAGGATAGCTTCCTTGCCGGAGGTCGTCCAGTCGGCTTCCATCTCAATTTCCCGCAGCATTTTGCTTACGCTCATGCAGGTCTGTGCATCATCATCCACAACCAGTGCACGGGCGCCTTTCAGGCCCGGAATCGGCGGATATTTCACCGATTCCGTACAAACCTTGCAGTCCAGGGTGACCGTAAACTCGCTGCCCTTTCCCTGCTCGCTCTTGACGGCGATGGTTCCGCCCATCATATCTACGATGTTTTTCGAGATGGCCATGCCAAGACCCGTACCTTGAATGCCGCTTCTTGTCGCAGTCTGTTCCCGTGAAAAAGAGTCAAAAACGTGCGCCTGGAAGTCCTTCGACATACCGATACCGTTATCTTTCACGCTGAAAACAAAGGTCGCATACCCACTGCGGGCAGACGGCTTTTCTTCAACGCGGATATTGATGGTACCGCCTGCCGGTGTAAACTTGACAGCGTTGCCTACGATGTTGAGCAGGACCTGATTCAGGCGCAGCTTATCGGTGATAATATCCTCGTGGTGCACATCCTGCGTGTCGATGTAAAGGTCAAGCTGTTTGGCGCTGATATTGCCTTGAATGATCGTGCGCAGGTCGTGCAGCACATCGGGCAGGTGGACTTCTGTGTTGTCCAGTTTAACCGTGCCGCTTTCGATACGGCTCATATCCAGAATATCGTTGATCAGACTGAGCAGATGCTGGCCCGATACGCTGATTTTCTTCAGATACTCTTTGACAAGGTCAATGTTGTCAATATGCGCCGTGGCAAGGGCCGTAAACCCGATAATGGCATTCATCGGGGTGCGAATATCGTGCGACATACTGTTCAGGAATACAGTTTTGGCCTTATTGGCGTGTTCCGCCGCCGCCAGTGCATCGCGTAGGGCATCTTCCTGCTTTTGCTCCCGCCGCTTTTCCTCGGTAGCGTCGCGGGTGGCAACCAATACGGCTGTTACGTTGCCGTCCGCGTCTTTTCGCTGCGGTGTGATCAGCGTAAGGATCCATTTTCTGTCGACAGTCTGAGACGTAAGAGCCAAAGAGGTGTGACCCTTCAGACGTTCGGCCACTGTCGTCATGTCCGCAAAGGCGAGATACTCCTCACGGTATGGCTCCGCGATAATTTTCTCGATTTGCTCCTGCTGTACGGATCGTTTCAGTGCAAAGTGCTTCTGCTTCTCGACCGTATCGGACGCGTTCTTGACGATTTCAACGGTGTTTTTCTTCAAGTCCACCAGTGAAATGGACGTATATGCCGTGCCAAGCGCTGTGATAATTCCGGTACGTTTCTGGTGCTGCCGCAGCGCGTCTTTTTCCATTTTGGTCTGCCACAGCAGTGCCATTAAAAAGACCATTACGGCTATGGCCAGATAGGATGCACAGACAATGTTGCGCGTCATGAACACCTGAGATGCCGGGAAAAACACAAAGAGCGCATAGTTCTCGGTATTTTCCCGGCTGCCGTACCAGACGCCCTGATTGCCGTTCAGGCGCACAATGCCATCCTCCGCAGCATCGAAGGTTCCGTTATATAATTCCTGGCAGTCCTCTATTGCCTTGTTTACCTGTTTGCTGCTGTTGCTGCTGATGACCCTGCCGTTCTCCGTGATCGTAGCGATGCCGCCAAGCTCCAACGGAAAATCTTTCAACAGGGAATCCACCGTCAAATCCCCAATATCCTCATTGTCCTTCTGTATATAGGTAATCAGGATACCTGGTGCATCCGCGCGTGCCACCGCGGCAAAATCATAGAGTGTCCCATTTTCTTCCAGACGGGTCGAGTATGTCTTTTTTGGATAGTCAACGATATTGTGTACATAGGGGCTGTCGATCAGCTTCTCCCACAGCGGCATGGCGTTGCCGCCCTTTGTGGTCTGCATGACAACATTCAGGTTTTCATCTAATACAAGCGCACCGGTCAGACGCTGTTCCTCTGCAAAAGAGTCCAGGTCCTGCGTGCCGAAACCCTCCTTCAGCGTCATTTCGTTGCCAAGGCTTACCGTTTTATCCAGCAGGCGGACAAGGCTTTTCACGCGGTCGTTGGCCGCATCAGTCTCGTACTGCTCTAAGCGGATCTTTACAAAACCAATCGTTTCATCCAATGTATGACGCAGTGCAATTCGGTTCAGATTCGTGAATGTGATCCAAAGTACAATGCCGAACGCAACTAACACAAGCAAAAACAGTCTTTTTTTGCCGGACTGCTTTTTCTCATTCATTTTCCCTGTTCCCCCCACACAGTTTTCTCTGCATCAAGTCCGAATTTTTCTGCAACGCGGCCAATCGTTCCGTCCTGCTTCATATCTTCCAGAGTTTGGGTCAGTTGCACAGCCAAATCCTCATGGGTGTCCTTTGCGAAGGCAACGCCAAGTTCGGAACTGTAAGGACTCTCTGCCAGCACACGGTAACTGCTTTCATCCAGATTTGTCCACTTGGCTACCAGTGCTTCATGGCCCGCGACGGCATCTACATAGCCTTTGCGCAGTGCCGCAAACATATCCTCTGTCGTCTCAAAGCTGTTGACTTGCTTGACTTCGGGCAGCAAAGAGGAAATTTCGCCGAGAAACAGCGACTCCGCCTTTGTGGTTGCCTGTACGCCGATGCGCTTATCGGCCAGATCGAACAGCGACTGGATATCGCTGTCCGCACGAACAGCCACGACCTGACGGCTGTACATATACGGACCGGCCCATTGGTACTTGGTTTCCCGCCCGTTCATGCTGAAGCATGACCAGATACAGTCGATCGTTCCGTCACTGAGAAGGTTGTCTTTGTCCGGCCATGAAATCGTCCGGAATTCCGGCGTATAGCCAAGTCGTGAAAACGCTTCCGTTGCCAGTTCCACGTCGATGCCGGCAAACTGCCCGTTCCTGTCCAGATAGCTGTAAGGGTCAAACACATCAATGCCGACCACAATCGTCTGCGGCGCAGTCTCTGCCGCAGAGTGCGGCTGTGCGGAACAGGCGCACAGACCTGCCATAAAAGCATAGCCAAAGCCATAAGCAGACCATACACTTTTGCCCTGCTCATTGACGTTTTTCCTGTGTGGTGATGCCCGTTTGAAAAATGGAACATGCGCTTCTCTTCCTTATTATATAGGTTGTATACCGCTTGCCGCCGAACCCTGTCGGACGCAGTAAGCCATGAAGTAAACCATATTATAACTTTTTCAAATTGGAATTTTATCATACTACGGACATTATTGCAAGTGCTTTGCCTTGCTTTTGGCTTACAGTTTACCACATTTATACAATATCCGACGATAACTCCAAAAGGCGGTTTCAGCTATTGAAAAAATCTGGCAGAAGTGCTATAACAAGGATGGATTACAGTAAATTGAGAGAGATGACATGTATGTATTCCATCTTCCGTGATTTGGCAATTATTATTCTGAGCGCCAAGTTTTTTTGGCCTGGCTGCCCGCAAGTGCAAGGCCCCGCAGGTGGTCGGTGAAATTCTCGCCGGTCTGCTGATTGGGCCCTGTCTGCTCAATCTGGTGCAGATCAACGACACGATCTCCGTTTTTGCTGAAATCGGTGTTGTGCTGCTGATGTTTTCCACAGGACTTGGCACCAACCTGAAAGAACTGATGCGGGCCGGGCCTATTGCCACGCTGATTGCCTGCATCGGTGTGCTTGTACCGTTGATGGGCGGTACGCTGCTCTACAGCGCATTCTACGGCTTTTCGGCAATCGGCAGCCCGGAATTCTTCCGCGCATTGTTTATCGGCACGATTATGACCGCAACCAGCGTGTCCATCACGGTGGCAACGCTGCAGGAGTTGGGCCACTTAAAGAGCTTCCTTGGCACTACCATTGTCAGCGCTGCCGTCATTGATGATGTCATCGGCATTATCGTGCTGACCTGTGTGCTGGGTGCCAGTTCCGGTGAGGGCACCGGCATCGGCGGCGTGCTGGTCCAGACCGCGCTGTTCTTTCTGGTTGCCGTTGGTATCGGCTTTGTGTTCCACTGCGCCATGAAGTGGCTGGATTCCCGCAATCCCCATACGCAGCGCATAACGATTGCCAGCCTTGCATTCTGCTTTGCAATGGCCTATATTGCCGAGAAATACTTTGGCATTGCGGATATTACCGGCGCTTACATTGCCGGTATCGTTCTCTGTACGCTGCACGACGCCGCTTATGTGGAGCGCCGGGTCGACATCAGCAACTATGTCATTTTTGCGCCGATTTTCTTTGTCAGCATCGGTTTAAAGACCGACATCAGCGGACTGACGCCGGAGATTCTGCTGTTCAGTGTTTGCTTCGTTCTCGTTGCCCTGCTGGCAAAAATCATCGGCTGCGGACTGGCGGCCAGAGCCTGCCGTTTCAACTGGGGAGACTCTCTTAAAGTCGGTGTCGGCATGATGACCCGCGGCGAGGTCGCCTTGATCGTGGCTCAGAAGGGCCTTGAGGTCGGCGTTGTCGAGCCTGTTTATTTTACGGCGGTCATCCTTTTGATCGTGGTTTCCAGCGTCGCCACGCCGCTGGCGCTGAAAGCGCTGTTCACGAAAATGCCCCCTGTCCCCCATCCAAGTGAAGCAAAAAAGTGACCGCTGCATAACCCCTGCCTGTCAGCCAATGTCGGTGCCGGACGACTCATGATGAAAGAAAAGCCCTGAAGGCAGGCTTAAAAGTGAGAAGCTGCTCATTCCCTACGGAGTGAGCAGCTTCTTTTGTGCCAAAATATGCGAAAATGCGAGATAATACGGCGCAGCAACGGCCTGCCGGTGGGTGCTTTGCATTTATCGCAGCTTATTTTCCCAGCCGACATTTGAAATCTGTATATCCGAACGTCACGATTTTCCGCGTAGTGCCATCGGGCTTGCGGGCGTAAATACCGGGCAGGGGCATACCGTTGAAGGTGTTGTTCTTGCAGGTGGTGTAAATGGCCATATCGCCGAACACCAGCAAATCTCCCACGGCAGGCACAGCGTCAAAGCTGTAATCACCGATGACATCCCCCGCAAGGCAGGTCGGTCCGGCCAACCGCACAGTGCAGGGCTTTTCGCCGGGTTCCCCTGCCCCCAGCAGTGGCGGGGCGGTAGGGCATCTCGATCACGTCCGGTGTATGGCAGGCGGCGCTGGCATCCAAGATGGCAACCGTCGTATCGCCGTTTTGCACCACGTCCAGCACGCGGGTCAAGAGATACCCTGCGTTCAGGGCGCAGGCCTCGCCGGGTTCCAGATAAACCGTCACGCCCCAGTCATTCCGGGCGCGGCGGATACATTTTTCCAAAGTGGCCATGTCGTAGCCGGGGCGGGTGATGTGATGCCCGCCTCCGAAGTTCAGCCACTTCATTTTTGGCAGCAAATCGCCGAATTTTTCTGCCACTGCGTCCAGCGTCACGGCCAGCGCATCGGCGTCCTGCTCACATAAAGTGTGAAAGTGCAGGCCGTCCAACAGCCCGGGCAGGGCAGAATTTTCTGCCGCTGCCGCGTCCCACTGGGCGCGGGTCGTGCCCAAACGGCTGCCGGGGCGCAGGGTCGGTAAATCGCGTGGGCCGCTCCGTGGTCGAGCACTCGGGATTGATGCGCAGTCCCACACTTTTGCCCGCCGCCTTGGCCGCGGGGCCAAATTTTGACAGCTGTGCGGGCGAGTTGAAGACGATATGGTCAGCGTACCGCAGCAGCTCGTCCATTCATCTGCGCGGTAGGCCGCGCAGAAAGCGTGCACTTCTTTGCCGGGCATTTCCTCCGCGCCGAGCCGCGCCTCAAACAGGCCGCTGGCCTCGGTGCCCGCGAGGTGCGGCGCCAGCAGCGGGTACAAATCGTAGTTGCTGAACGCCTTTTGCGCCAGCAGCACCTTGCACCCGGTACGACGGGCCAGCCCGCCCAGAATCTCCGCGTTGCGGGTCAGGGCAGCTTCATCCAGCAGGTAGCAGGGCGTGGGAAGGACGGAAAATTCCGGCGGCACTGCGCCGTCGATGGCCGCAAACGGCGGCCGTGCGTCGCGCTGCGCCATCAGTCCACGAGAACCGGGTCATGGTTCTCGCTGCGGGGCAGGCCGTACTTGTCCAGCGCGTCGAGGAACGGGTCGGGGTTGAACTCCTCCACCGTGTAGACGCCGGGCTTGGTCCACTCGCCGGTCAGCATCATCAGCGCACCGCACATCGCGGGCACACCGGTGGTGTAGCTGATGGCCTGACTGCCGACCTCGCGGTAGCACTCCTGATGGTCGCACACATTATAAATGTAGTAGGTCTTGTCCTTGCCGTCCTTTTTGCCGGTGAAGATGCAGCCGATGTTCGTCTTGCCCTTGGTGCGGGGACCGAGGCTGGCGGGGTCGGGCAGCAGCGCTTTCAGGAACTGGATGGGCACGATCTCCTGACCGTTGTAATTGATGGGCGTGGTGGAGAGCATGCCCACATCCTCCAGGCAGCGCATGTGGTCAAGGTAGCTCTGTCCGAAGGTCATGAAGAAGCGGATGCGTTTGACATCGGGCAGGTTCTTGCCAAGAGACTCAATTTCCTCATGATGCAGCAGGTACATATCCTTCTGACCGACCTGGTCAAAGTTGTACTCGCGCTTGATACTCATGGGCGGGATCTCGACCCACTTGCCGTTCTCCATATAGCTGCCGGGGGCGGAGACCTCGCGCAGGTTGATCTCGGGGTTGAAGTTGGTGGCGAACGCATAGCCGTGATCGCCGCCGTTGCAGTCGAGGATGTCGATGGTGTCGATGGTGTCGAACTCATGCTTGGCGGCGTAGGCGCAGTAGGCCTGGGTCACGCCCGGGTCAAAGCCGCAGCCCAGCAGCGCGGTCAGGCCGGCGTCCTCAAACTTTTTCTTGTACGCCCACTGCCAGCTGTAGTCAAAGTAAGCGGAGAAACCGGCCTCCTTGCAGCGCTTCTCGTAGATGGCACGCCACGCGGGGTCGTCGGTGTTTTCCGGCTCGTAGTTGGCAGTGTCCATATAGTTTACGCCGCAGGCAGGCAGGCGTCCATGATGGTCAGATCCTGATACGGCAGGGCGATATTCATGACGAGGTCAGGCTTGTAGCTGTTGATGAGGTCGCACAGCTGCTGGACGTCGTCGGCATCGACCTGCGCGGTGGTGATTTTGGTCCGGGTGGTGGGGGCCAGCTTGGCGGCCAGCGCGTCGCACTTGGATTTGGTGCGGCTGGCGATGCACAGCTCGGTAAAGACGTCGCTGACCTGGCAGCACTTGGAGATGGCGACGCTTGCCACGCCGCCGCAGCCGATAACAAGAACTTTGCTCATGATGGAACTCCTTTGTATTTTTTTATTGTATGATGTGTATGGATGTTTTGTAGGGGCGAACATTGTTCGCCCGTGCCTGTTTGTGGCAGCGGCAGCTTCCCGGTCAGATATGGAATCCGCCCCTACATCCTCTCCCCCGATAAGGTTGAGAATGTAGGGAGGGGTCTTGACCCCTCCGCGGGGCGTCGAGGACGCCGCTTCCTACAGGGATGGCTGCTTACTTTTCCAGTGCCAGCAGCAATTCCCGCAGCACCTTGCAGGCCGTGGCCGTGGAAACGCCGCTCTGGTCGAGCATGGGTGCCAGCTCGTTCACGTCCGCGCCAATGATGTTCGCTTTCGTTACGGTGCGGATGGCCCCAAGCAGCTGCAAAAAGCTGACGCCGCCCGCCTCGGGCGTGCCCGTGCCGGGGAAGGCCGACGGGTCGAGGCAGTCCAAATCAATGGTCAGATAGACAGGCACATCGGTCTGGCACAGCCAGTCGATCAGCTCGGTCAGGCCGGTAAAGTCGAACTTGTGCATATCGGTGTGCCGCGCGGCGAACTGAAATTCCTCCCGGTCACCGCTGCGGATACAGAACTGGTGGATGCGCCCGTCGCCGACCAAATCATGGCAGCGGCGCAGCACGCAGGCGTGGCTCAGCTGCGCGCCGAGGTAATCGTCCCGCAGATCGGCGTGGGCGTCAAAATGTACGATATGCAAATCGGGATATTTGCGCACCGCCGCGCGCACCGCGCCCAACGTGACAAGGTGCTCGCCGCCCAGCAGCAGCGGCAGCTTTCCGTCGCGCAGAATTTCCGCCGCGCGGGACTCGATGTCCACAAGGGCACTCTCGCTGGAACCAAAGCACAGCTCCAGGTCGCCGCTGTCAAACACATTCCCATCGGTCAGGTCCTTGTCCTGATAGGGACTGTAAGTTTCCAGACCGTAGCTTTCGTGGCGCATGGCCGCGGGGCCAAAGCGCGCACCGGGGCGGGTAGCTTGTGGTGGAATCAAACGGTGCACCGTATAAACAATGCTTGCCGTGCGGTAGCTGCTGTCGCAGCCGATGAAATTTTCAACATTGCGATGCAGCATCAGTGTTCCTCCACTTCCCGCAGCATTTCCTCAAGGAAAGCGGGCAGATAAAACGCCCCGACGTGCAGCCGGGAGGTGTAATAGCGGGTGCGCATGTTCAGCGTGTTCCACGCATCGGCGTCCATATCGTTGATGGGATGATATTTTTTGCTGGCAAAGCCGAACAGCCAGTACCCCGCCGCAAAGGTCGGGATGTGCGCCTGATACACCTTGCTGATGGGAAAGGTGCTGGCAATGCGCTGGTGGCTGCGCTGCATGGCGGTGGCGTCCTCGGCGTAGAACGGGCTGCCCTGCTGGTTGACCATGATGCCGTCCTCTTTCAGGGCGTTGAAGCAGCTGCCGTAGAACTCACGGGTGAACAGGCCCTCGCTGGGGCCGAAGGGGTCGGAGGAGTCCACGATGATGAGGTCGTATTCCTCCTCGCACTGGCGGATAAACTTGAGGGCGTTCTCAAAATAGATGTGCACCCGGCGGTCATCCATCCGGCAGGCGTTGCCGGGCAGGTAGGCGCGGCAGGCCTCAATGACCTGCGGGTCCATCTCCACAAGGTCAATGCTTTCCACGCGGTCATAGCGGGTCAGCTCCCGCACAACGCCGCCGTCGCCCGCACCGATGACGAGAATATCCTTGGCGTTTTTGTGTACCGACATCGGCACGTGGGTGATCATCTCGTCGTAGATGAACTCGTCGCGCTCGGTCAGCATGACGTTGCCGTCCAGCGTCAGCACACGGCCAAACTCCGGTGTTTCAAAAATGTCGATGCGCTGATAGTCGCTCTGCTTGGAGTAAAGCTGGCGGTTGACCCGGATGCTGTGCTTGACATCGGGGGTGTGAAACTCCGAAAACCACATTTCCATTGTAAAACCTCCCTGTCAGGCCAGCACGTTCAGGCGCAGAATGTCGGGATCTTCCGGTCCGGTCATGCTGCAGCCCTTGGCCTTGGCGTACTCGATATAGTCTAAAATTTCAGCGGTGATGCGCTCGCCCGGGGCCAGAATCGGGATGCCCGGTGGGTAGCACATGACGAACTCGCTGCACACCATACCCTCGGTCTCGCGCAGGGGCAGGCTCTTCTTGGGGGCGTAGAACGCTTCCTGCGGGCTGGCGGCGACCTCGGGGTCAATGTACTCCTGGCTCAACAGGCCCGCACCGTCGGTGTGGTAGCGGCGTTTGATTTCGGCCAGTGCGCTGACAAGGCGCTCGACCTCCTGCGGGCGGTCACCGATGGAGAGATAAGCCAGTATATTGCCGATGTCGCCAAACTCGATCTGAATGTCGTACTCGTCGCGCAGGATGTCATAGACCTCAATGCCCGCAAGACCGATGTCCAGCGTGTGGACGCTGAGCTTGGTGGTATCAAAGTCAAAAACGGAGTTTCCGTTGCAAAGCTCCTTGCCGAGCATAGTACCCGCCCACGGCGTTGATCTCCTCGCGGGCGTACTCGGCCATATCGGCCACCTGATGGAACACCTGCCGCCCGCGCAATGCGAGATTGCGGCGGGAAATATCAAGGCTCGACATCAGCAGGTAACTGCCGGCGTCGTCTGGGTCAGGTTGATGATCTGCCGCACATAGCCCGCGTGGACATTGGGGCCGGTCAGCAGCAGACTGGACTGGGTCAGGCTGCCGCCGCTCTTGTGCATCGAGACGGAGGCCATATCTGCGCCCGCCGCCATGGCAGAGACGGGCAGCCCGCCGCCAAAATAGAAGTGTGTGCCGTGGGCTTCGTCGGCCAGGCAGAGCATCCCGGCGTCGTGGGCCATCCGCACAATGGCGCGCAGGTCGCTGCAAATGCCGTAGTAGGTGGGGTTGTTTACCAGCACGGCCACGGCGTTGGGGTGCTCGGCAATGGCCTTGGCCACCTGCTCCCGCTTCATGCCCAGACTGATTCCGAGGCGGTTGTCCACCTCCGGGTTGACGTAGACCGGCACCGCACCGCAGAGCACCAGCGCGTTCAGCACGCTGCGGTGCACGTTGCGCGGTAGAATGATCTCATCCCCGCGCTTGCAGGCGGTCAGCACCATGCTTTGTACCGAGCTGGTCGTGCCGCCCACCATTAAAAAGGCGTGTGCCGCGCCGAACGCATCGGCGGCCAGCTCCTCGGCCTCGCGGATGACCGAAACCGGGTGGCAGAGATTGTCCAGCGGCTTCATGCTGTTGACGTCCACGCCGACGCACTGCTGGCCCAGAAACGCGGTCAGCTCCGGGTTGCCGCGCCCGCGCTTGTGGCCCGGCACGTCAAAGGGCACGACGCGCATACGGCGGAAGTTTTCCAGCGCTTCATGGATGGGTGCGCGGCGCTGGTCCAGCCGGGTGCGCTTTGCTTCTCCGTTCATTTTTACCTCCGTTCGCGGTCCCCTTGCAAAATAAAAAACGCAAGCCGTGCACATACGTGCAGACTTGCGTTTGAATCCAGCGTATTTTTGCACAGGTCGAATACCCCCCGGTGCCACACCGGGAGAGCGTCCTGCATGATTCAAAAAGGCTGAGCGTGTCAGAGTCTATATAGCAATTACACTTTTACTACTCTTTATTGACCGTTTCACAAGTCTGCACACCAAAACGTGCAATTTCATGGTTGTAAAGGAACCAACTTATAAAATTGAGCTTTACTCAATCAATAAGGCAACCAAAGTTGCCGATCGGCAGTGGACCCGGCTGTCCGTATGGCCTTAGCCCCCGATGGGCGGTCCGTAGGTAAATTGCTTTGAAAAACTCTTACAAACTCGATTCGTCTTTCAAAATCGATGAAAGTATAACACGACATAATTGCTGTGTCAATATTTTGGTGAAAAATAATTTATAGAGGGGTTTTCCTGCAATTCTCAAAGATTGTCGCGCGGCTACGGAATCGTTTCCGCTAAATTTGTCACTATTTTTGGAACTTTTCCACAAAAACAGGGGGTGCAAATTTGTGCATCAGGCCGATTTTGCAGTAAATCGCAAAAAACGATTGATTATTGCGCTGGAAAGGTGTATTATAAGATCAATCCGAAACGGAACGTTTCCGACGAAACAAATCAACACCCTTGCAAATCATTGTTTTTCTTGAGAAGGAGGAAAAAACATGA
>ENA-OPYS01000071-OPYS01000071.1-human-gut-metagenome-genome-assembly--contig:-NODE-71-length-15295-cov-1.183149_pt1 | contig 15295 bp, 17 predicted proteins | sample MGYA00242635_ERZ504478 | MGnify/ENA primary metagenome ERZ504478 (study PRJEB26092, sample SAMD00036246) | human gut metagenome | host: Homo sapiens | study: EMG produced TPA metagenomics assembly of... | reverse complement strand
CGACCTTCGTGAATCGGGAGCCATCGAGCAGGATGCCGATATGGTGTGCTTCATCCACCGTCCGGAATATTATAAGATTTACACCGATGAGAAAGGTAACGACCTGCACGGCATGGCCGAAATCATTATCGCCAAGCACCGTAACGGTGCCGTAGGTGATGTGCTGCTTCGTTTCCGTGGCGAATATGCCCGTTTCCAGAACCCCGACGACGACATGATTGTGCCGATGCCGGGCGAAGAAAAGAAGGCTCCGGTGCTCCGTTCGAAGATGAATAACGGCGGCGGACAGGACTTCGTACCGCCTCCACCCACGGAGATGCCGCCTATGCCCGACAATCCGTTTGGCGCGCCTGTGCCCGATGTACCATTCTGACGGTTTTTGGCTAAAAATATTTTTGTCTTACCTCTTATATCCCAAATATGTATTAACTTTGCACATCATTGTTTGGGAAATTATAAAATACTATTACGATATGAATATTTCTTATAACTGGCTGAAAGAATACGTCGACTTCGACCTTACTCCGGACGAAGTGGCAGCCGCACTGACTTCCATCGGTTTGGAGACTGGGGGAGTGGAAGAAGTTCAAAACTATCAAGGGAGGATTGGAAGGTTTGGTAGTAGGCGAAGTGCTGACCTGCGAGCCGCATCCCAATTCTGACCACATGCATATTACGACCGTCAATTTAGGACAGGGAGAACCTGTGCAGATTGTCTGTGGTGCTGCCAACGTGGCTGCCGGACAGAAGGTTATCGTAGCTACGCTGGGTACAAAATTGTATGATGGTGACGAATGCTTCACCATCAAGAAGTCGAAGCTCCGTGGCGTAGAATCAAACGGTATGATTTGTGCCGAAGATGAAATCGGCGTGGGCACAAGCCATGAAGGTATCATCGTGTTGCCTGCCGACGTAGTTCCGGGTACACTGGCCAAGGATTACTATAATGTGAAGAGCGAATACGTACTCGAAGTGGACATCACTCCGAACCGTGCCGATGCCTGCTCACACTATGGTGTGGCACGCGACCTCTACGCATGGCTCATTCAGAACGGTCATAAAGCTACGCTGAAGCGTCCTTCGGTAGATGCATTCAAGGTAGACAATCATGACATGAATATCGACATTGTGGTGGAAAATACTGAAGCCTGCCCGCGTTATGCCGGAGTAGCCATCAAGGGAGTAACGGTGAAGGAAAGCCCTGAATGGTTGCAGAACAAGCTCCGCCTTATTGGTGTGCGTCCTATTAATAACATCGTTGATATTACCAACTACATCCTGCACGCCTATGGCCAGCCGATGCACTGCTTCGATGCCGACAAGATTAAGGGCGGCAAGATTGTGGTGAAGACTTGTGCCGAAGGAACTCCGTTTGTTACATTGGACGAAGTGGAACGTAAATTGTCCGACAAGGACCTGATGATTTGCAACGCGGAAGAACCGATGTGTATTGCCGGTGTGTTCGGAGGTCTGGATTCAGGTACTACCGAAACTACTACCGACGTGTTCCTGGAAAGTGCTTACTTCCATCCTACATGGGTGCGTAAGACTGCCCGCCGTCACGGATTGAGCACCGATTCTTCTTTCCGTTTCGAACGTGGTATCGACCCGAACATCACTATCTATGCCTTGAAGGAGGCCGCTCTGCTGGTGAAAGAACTGGCCGGAGGTGAAATTGCTTCTGACATCAAAGATAACTATCCGAATCCGATTGCCGATTTCGCGGTAGAACTTTCATATAATTATGTAAACTCACTGATTGGAAAGGAAATTCCGGCAGAAACGGTGAAGAGCATCGTAACCAGCCTGGAAATGAAAATTGTGGAAGAAACGGCCGAAGGTCTTTCTTTGCAGATTCCTCCTTATCGTGTAGACGTGCAGCGTCCGTGCGACGTGGTTGAAGATATTCTTCGTATCTACGGATATAACAACGTGGAAATTCCTACTACCCTGAAATCAAGCCTGAGCGTGAAGGGAGAAGTGGACAAATCGGTGAAACTCCAGAACCTGGTAGGTGAACAGCTGGTGGGTTGCGGATTTAATGAAATCCTGAACAACTCTTTGACAGCAGCCGCTTATTACGACGGACTGGAAACTTACAAGCCGGAAAATCTGGTTCGCCTGATGAACCCGTTGAGTAACGATCTGAACGTGATGCGTGCTACCTTACTTTTCGGTGGTCTGGAAAGCATCCAGCACAATGCCAACCGCAAGAATGCCGACTTGAAGTTCTTTGAATTCGGTAACTGCTATCACTTCCATGCTGAGAAAAAGAATCCGGAAAAAGTGTTGTCAGGCTATTCAGAAGAGTTGCACATGGGGTTGTGGATTACCGGAAAGCGTGTAAGCAACTCATGGGCTCATGCCGACGAAAACGCTTCGGTTTACGAACTGAAGGCTTACGTGCTGAACATATTCCGTCGTCTGGGCGTGAACTTCGGCTCGCTGGTATTCGGTAACCTTTCAGACGATATCTACTCAGTAGCTATCTCCGTACACACCCGTGGTGGTAAATTGCTGGCTACCTTTGGTGTAGTTTGCAAGAAGATTCAGAAAGCGTTCGATATCGACAATGAAGTGTACTATGCCGACCTGAACTGGAAAGAACTGATGAAGGCCATCAAGGGCAATACGGTAAGCTACAAGGAAATCTCCAAGTTCCCGGCTGTAAAACGTGACTTGGCATTGCTGATTGACAAGAAGGTGCAATTTGCTGAAATCGAAAAGATTGCTTGCGAAACCGATAAGAAATTACTCAAGTCTGTAGAATTGTTCGACGTGTACGAAGGAAAGAACCTGGAAGCTGGCAAGAAGAGCTATGCTGTAAGCTTTATGCTTCAGGATGAAAACGCTACACTGAACGACAAGCAGATTGACAAGTTCATGCAGAAGTTGATTGGTAACTTGCAGAACAAACTGGGAGCTGTGCTCGATAATAAGTAAATTCATTAAAAAATAAATTTAAAATATCATCCAATGGGAAGAGCATTTGAATATAGAAAAGCTACGAAGCTTAAAAGATGGGGTCACATGGCAAAGACCTTTACACGTCTGGGTAAACAAATTGCAATTGCGGTAAAGGCTGGCGGTCCGGAACCGGAAAACAACCCGACTCTGCGTTCGGTAATCGCTACTTGTAAGCGTGAAAACATGCCGAAGGATAACATCGAACGTGCCATCAAGAATGCAATGGGTAAAGACCAGAGCGATTACAAAGGTATGACTTACGAAGGATATGGTCCTCACGGAATCGCCGTATTCGTAGATACATTGACTGATAATACTACTCGTACCGTAGCCGATGTACGTTCTGTATTCAACAAGTTTGGCGGTAACTTGGGTACTACAGGTTCACTGGCCTTCTTGTTCGATCACAAGTGTGTGTTCACTTTCAAGAAGAAAGAAGGTATCGATATGGAAGAACTGATTCTGGACTTGATTGACTACAACGTAGAGGACGAATTCGATGAAGATCCGGAAGAAGGAACTATCACTATCTACGGTGATCCGAAGAGCTATGCGGCTATTCAGAAGCATTTGGAAGAATGTGGTTTTGAAGATGTCGGTGGTGATTTCACTTACATCCCGAACGACCTGAAAGATGTGACTCCGGAACAGCGTGAAACTATCGATAAGATGGTAGAACGTCTGGAAGAGTTTGACGACGTACAGACCGTATATACTAACATGAAACCGGAAGAAGACGCTGAATAAGCTTTTCTTGAAAGATAATGACGGAACGGAGTATCCGGCCGGAATAATCCGGCAAGTGGTGCTCCGTTCTCTTTTTATGTTAACTCGACTAGCATATTGATGACAATGAAATATACTTATCGTACGATGGGAACATGCAGTTCTCTGATTGATTTTTGAGGTAGAGGATGGCATACTGAAGGGTGTGCATTTTACCGGTGGTTGCAATGGAAACTTGAAAGGGATTTCAGCCCTGGTGGAAGGTATGAAAATAGATGAAGTGATTGCTCGTCTGGAAGGTATCCGTTGTGGCGGGAAGCCGACTTCTTGTCCCGACCAGCTCTGCAAGGCTTTGCGGGAAATCTAAGTGACTAAGTGAGGGATATTGAAGCAAAGAGCACTCCTGAGAGATGAATGTTATGTCTCGGGAGTGCTCTTTTTATGTGAATGTTTGATATTAAAGCTGCTCAGAAAGAGTGGAAAGCAGGAATACCAATAGCGCAGCCGCAATGGCTAGTGAAATGAAGGTAAAGACAGCCAGGAAAACGGTTGTCTTGACAAATGTACGTATCCATCCTCGGCGGTATACTGTATGCAGGGAAATGTAGGTGTACACAAACATGCCTGCTACGAAGATAAGGAGAGTATACATTGGCATGTTTCCCTTAAATGATTCCATAAAAGTGTCACTTGTCAGCACGGGTACCAGTGGAATAGGAATCAGTATCAGAAACACGGTATTCAGGTGAATCGCGTGTACGAAATGCCACATGTAAGGAAGTTTGGATTTCCGGAACATTCCCTGCAAAAGCCAGGCAAATAGTGGCAGAAGGAACATCATGTAGAGCGGAGTCCATTTGGACAAATCTCCAAAAAACTGGTTGAGAAAGGATTCCTGACGAAGTTGTTGTGCTTCATCGTTGTGGTCTTCTCTCCATTCGTATACGGGAGTAAGAGCAGTACCGGTGGAATCTACCTGGAAATGACGCGCGGCTTGCAGGGATTCAGAGGTAATCTCTTCTTCCTCAATCAGATTATTCAAGTATTCACCTTTTACTTTTTTCAGATTCAGAATGGTATTCAGGTCTTTTTGCCGGAGAGTTGTTTCATGCAGGCAGGAGTCGGCCACGATTCGGGGCATTCGCATGTAGGAAAGAGAGAACCGGTCGTCCAGACGTTGCACTTTGAACAGCTCCTCGGCCTTTTCTACTCCTCTTTCTTGAAAGGCCTTCACTAACTCAGGGCCTTGGTATACATACACACATGTATCGGGCAGGGTAGCAGATGATTTGAGCTGTGCTACAATTCCGTCGTTGATGTTTAGGGAGCTTACAGCCTGCAATGCCTGATTGGCTTTGTCGGAGGCTATCATGAAGAAAAGGGTAAAGAAAACGACGGAGATGCACATATAGAGCCGGAAAGGATGTACGTAGGAATTGATTTTTCCGGCATTGAATTCGTTGGTCAGGAATCCGGGGCGGGTGAACATCAGCCACAAAGTTTTGCCAGATTTTGCTGTCAAACTGGTAGACATTTTCAATGTATTGTCTCAGGTATTTCCAGAAAGGCTGGTAGATATCGAGGGCGTATTGTCCGCAACAATGGCAATACATGCCTCCAGCTTGGTACCGCAATTCTTGCAGTAGGTGTACCCGGGTACGGTCTTTTTACGTATTCTCCGGAGGCGTTTCAATTCGATGAGGCGCATCACCCGGTGCTTTCGTTCTTTCAGTCTTTGCCGCATCCGGGCGAAAGGAGTCTTGTGGGTTTCTTCTTTGTGTGTGGTATTTTCCATGTCAGTAGAAATGTAATATAAATGATATTTTGACACAAAAGTACGTCTGTAAAATGAATTTAGCAAGTTTTTCTGCGGGGAATTGAATATGGTGGTATTAGGATTTAAGGAAATAAAAAAGTGATATTGTTTCTCTTGAAGCATGTCTCACAGAAACAATATCACTCGGTGAATGAACAAACAAGAGGTATTTTACCCGCAAGTTTATCCAATCTTGCTTATCTTCTTTAATTTTTCTTCGTCAATGAGCTTGATTTTTCGTCCGTCGATAATAATCAGTTTTTCGGCGGCGAAATTAGACAGGGTTCGGATGGCATTGGATGTGGTCATGTTGGAGAGGTTGGCCAGGTCTTCTCTGGAGAGATAGATGCTCAGAGTACACTGGTCTTCTTCCACGCCGTAGGTATCTTTCAGGAAGAGCAATGATTCTGCCAAACGTCCCCGAATATGTTTCTGAGTCAGGTTGACTGTTCTTTCGTCGGAGATACCCAGATCTTTCGACAACTGTTTGATGAAAAACATGGCAAGCTCCGTATTTTCCATAATTAGCTGTACGATGACGGGCATGGGAATCAGCACATGGTACATGGCTCAAAGGCAGCAGCAGCGGTCACGAAATTTTCTTCGGCAAAATAGGCACGATAGGCAAAGTATTCTTTGTCCTTTATTACTCGGATAATCTGGCTGCGTCCCCCTACGCCGTCCTTGTAAATCTTTACCTTTCCGTTCAGCAGGCACATCAAATTCTCCGGTGTTTCACCTTCACAATAAATCGTTTCGTTCTTTTTGTATTTCTGAATCGTAAAATTCTGTGCCAGCAATTCGCGTTGTTGCTGTGTTAATGGTTGCCATAAATCTGGTATACTTTCGGCAATCTCAGCTTCTGTTAATTCCTTTTTTACCATAAAATGTTCCAAAACCATGTTATTAAGCACAAAGGTACGAAGAAAAATTGAAAATATTCTTTTTTTTCATCATAAAAATGGCCTCAGATAAGGGCTTTATTATATATTTGCTGTGAATATGCGAAAACTGAAAGGCTTATATGAGGCTTTGTGGGGCTTGCTGGCATTGTGCTTGCTGTGCTGTTTCCCACTGCGAGGGGTGGCGCGCGACAATGCTCCGTACCTTCCGAAAAAGCCTGTCGTGGCCGATTCTATTTTGGATTACATGTTTCATTCTGCATCTATTTATTTGCGTGAGGTGAAAGGATACAAGGGCGATTTGTATTTTGAAAGGTCATCTGAAAGTACATAAGCAGAACCGGATTATCAAGTATGTGCCTTCCATGTTTCGTCTGGAAAAGGGTATAAATGATTATTTTCATGAGTCTATCAGTGAGCTGCAATATACGGCTCCTGCCATTTACGACCGGAAGGTCAGGGCAATATCTACGACTTTCCCCAGCACCAGAGGCAGATATTCGACATTATGGACTACATGAAGTTCAATATTTATGCTCCTTCGCTGATGGGTAACAGGATACTTTCACCGCTGAACAGAAAGGCTCAGGTACATTATCATTATTTGCTTGAAAGGGTGGAGCACCGGTTGGGAGGAGAATTGTATTGCATTCGTGTCGTACCCCGTTACCGGAGCACGCAGTTGGTGGAAGGTTTTCTGTGGCTTTCATCAGCCGACTGGACTATCCGAAGAATGAATCTCAAGGGACGTTATGACCTGGTAAGGTTCCAACTGAGCATGCAGATGGGCGAGGAGGAAGATACGAAATATCTTCCTGTTTTACTGAATCTTGATTTGAACTTCAAGTTCCTGAAGAATCATCTGGAGATGAAGTATACGGGGTGGATGAAGTATTCATCGGTTGTTTATCGTAAGCCGGGGGAGGAATGGATTGTCAAGAAAACGAACGACCATAATCTTTCGAATTCTTATACTTTGTCGTGTGATACCAGTCGGCTCGTGGTGGAACGTGACTCGTTCAACCGCATCCGTCCGATTCCTTTGTCTGCTTATGAGGATTCGCTTTACCGTTCGGCGGATGAGCGGCGATTGAAACGGGAGGCCGATACGATAAAGGCAGAGCCTACAAAACTGAAGAAGAACATGGTGTTCTTGGGGCAGCTGGGGGATGCCTTGATTAGCAGCTATGACATTGACATCTCTAAAGTGGGAAGCATCAACTGCTCTCCGATTATCAATCCCTTATTAGTGAGTTATAGCCACCGGAACGGAATATCCTATCGGCAGGTATTTAAGTACAACAAGCTTTTCCATGATGGGCGTTTGCTACGTATTGTTCCTCAGATTGGTTATAACTTTACAAAGAAAGAGTTTTATGCCAAGGCGGATATGGAATATATCTACAATCCTCGGAAATTGGGCTCCATTGAAGTACATGGAGGAAATGGTAACCGAATTTACAGTAGTGTGGTACTCGACCAGCTGGAGCAGATTCCGGACAGTGCGTTTACCTTCGATGGACTTGAATTGGATTATTTTAAAGATGTATACGTAGATATATCGCATAACATTGAGTTGTGCAACGGACTAAAGTTAGGCACAGGTTTGGCTATGCATTGGCGTTATACTAAGAGTACGCCGGAAGTGGAAGCACGTGTACGTTCTAATTATAACAGTTTCGCTCCCCGTATTCGTCTGGAATGGACACCGGGCATGTATTATTATATGAACGGCAACCGAAAGATAAATGTCGGCTCTTTCTTTCCTACCTTTATGCTGGATTACGAACGGGGTATCAAAGTTTTAAAGAATTCCGGTACCTATGAACGAATCGAAGGTTCTGTGGAACAAATCATTCGTTTGAAGAATGTGCGTTCACTGGCTTATCATGTGGGAGCCGGTATGTTTACCAATCAATCGGATATGTACTTTGTGGATTATGCGCATTTTGCCAACTTGAATCTTCCCCAGGGTTGGAATGACGATATTGGAGGTACGTTCCAGATGCTGGACGGACGCTGGTACAATGCTTCCAGTCATTACATACGAGGTAATCTGACCTTTGAGGCACCTTTCATCCTCTTATATCCGGTCACCCGTTTGTTGTCGTTCGTACAGAAGGAACGTATTTATGCCGGCGTTCTTTTCATGCCCCACCTGAATCCTTATCTGGAATTCGGTTACGGCTTTGCTACCCACTTGTTTGATGTGGGTGTCTTTATCGGAAATGAAAAAGGTAAATTTACCTCCGTGGGATGTAAATTTACCTTCGAATTATTCAACAAATAAAAATAGTTGCATTATACTAACTCGTCCGAAGTATATCCTTGCGGAAGTGGACGACAGTTATATCCAGAAGCCATGATTTCACCGTAGGCTCCGGCAGAACGAAGTGCAATCAGGTCGCCACGGTGTACCTTGTTCAGGTCGATGGCTTTTCCGAATACATCCGATGATTCACAGATAGGACCTACTACATCGTATGCTTCTGCAGGTTCTTCCGAAGTGAGGTTCTCAATCTTGTGATAAGCCTGATACAAAGCCGGACGAATCAGGTCGGGTCATTCCTCCGTCTACGATGGCAAACTGCTTGTTGGTACCTTGTTTCACGTAAATAACTTTAGTGATGAGGTTACCGCACTGACCTACCACTGAGCGTCCCAATTCAAAGTGAAGCGTTTGCTGCGGACGCAGGCGCAGGTGCTTGTGATAAGTAGCGAAATACTCTGCGAAGTCAGGAATCGGCTGGCGGTTGGGGTGTGCATAGTCAATACCTAAGCCACCTCCCACGTTGATATGTTCCACGATAATCTGACGGGCAAAAAAGTTTCTCCTGTAATTCGTTTACACGGTTACAGAGTGCCACGAAGTCGCCCATATCCAGAATCTGTGAGCCGATGTGGAAGTGTAATCCTACGAACTTCACGTTTTTCATCTCCAGTGCCAGGTCAATCACACGATCCATGTCTTGTATACTGATACCGAATTTATTTTCTGCCAGTCCGGTAGTGATGTTGGCATGCGTATGAGCACCTACATCCGGATTGATACGGAAAGCCACGCGGGCAATCTTGTTCTTTGCTGCAGCCAGTTCGTTGATGACTTCCAGTTCTGGAATAGACTCAACGTTAAAACAAAAAAATGTCATAATCCAGTCCCAGATTGATTTCCTTGTCTGTTTTTCCTACTCCAGCATATACAATCTTGCTAGCAGGGAATCCGGCCTTGATGGCAGCTTTGATTTCGCCGCCGCTTACGCAGTCAGCTCCCAGTCCGCTTTCACGAATGATGCCTAATATTTTAGGGTTGGCATTAGCTTTCACCGCATAGTGCACACAGAATTTATTGTATTTTCCTGCTTCCTCCTTGATTTTATTTAAGGTTTCACGAAGCAGATTTGTGTCATAATAATAAAATGGCGTTTCCAGTTTTCGGAACTGCTCTATTGGAAAATTAGCTTTCATAAAATGGGTTTAGTTGTGATTGTTGTTATATTAGAAGAATAAAAAAGGCGGTGATGCGGTTTTTACTGACCGTATCCTCCGCCTTTAGCTTTTATAAAAGGTTGCTTTTATTTCTCTTTACCGTTGAAAAGCACGTTGCTCAATGACTGCAACGCCTGCTTCTTATCTGATTCACGAATCAGGAAAGAGATGTTGTAGTTACTTCCACCGAATGAAATCATACGTACCGGAATTTCACGCATTGCATCCAGTGCCTTTGCTTCGAAACCTACGTTTTCCCATTCCAGGTCGCCCACTACACAGACGATACACATGTCATGGTCTACCGTTACTGTACCGTACTTCTTCAGGTCGTTTACGATTTCGTTCAGGTGTTTTGTGTTGTCAATCGACATAGATACACCCACTTCTGAAGTACATACCATATCAATCGGAGTCTGGTAGCTTTCAAAGATTTCAAATACCTTGCGGAGGAAACCGTGAGCCAGCAGCATACGGCTTGACTTAATCTTGATAGCGGTGATGTTGTCTTTGGCAGCTACCGCCTTGATTTTGCCTTTTTCCGTATCGTTAGAAATCAGTGTGCCCGGAGCAGTCGGTTCCATGGTGTTCAGCAAACGTACCGGAATGTTGGCATATTTAGCCGGCTGGATACAAGTCGGGTGCAGAATCTTTGCACCGAAGTAGGCCAGTTCAGCTGCTTCTTCAAAGTGAAGCTGACGTACCGGAGAAGTCTTGTCTACTACGCGCGGGTCATTGTCGTGCATACCGTCGATGTCTGTCCAGATCTGGATTTCAGAAGCATTGATGGCAGCTCCAATCAGAGAAGCCGTATAGTCACTTCCTCCACGCTGCAGGTTGTCGATTTCACCGTATGCGTTGCGGCAGATGAATCCCTGAGTGATATAGATTTCATAACCCGGGTTTGCTTCCAGTTGTGCCGACAGTTTTTCGCGGATATAAGTCAGGTCCGGTTCACTGTTCTTGTCAGTGCGCATGTATTCCAGTGCCGGAATCAATGTCGCGTTTACGCCCTGCTCGCACAAGTAGTTAGTCACCATGTTGGTAGAGATGATTTCTCCCTGAGCTAGGATGACTTTTTTCTTCAAATAAAGTAAATATGTCTTTCGTATAAGAACGAATGTAATCGAATACAGATTTTACGAAATCCAGTGTTTTCTGTTTATATTCTTCGGTAGAATACAACTCATCAATGTGCTGTTTATATTTCGCTTCCAGTCTATTGATGATTTCATTTGCACCTTCTGGATTTTTCTTGTACAGATAATCCGAAATTTTCAACTAATGTGTTAGTCGTACCTGACATGGCAGACAGGACTACAATTTTCTGTTCGCCGTCAGTGATTAATTTGGCCACATCCTTCATTCTTTGTGCAGAACCCACAGATGTACCTCCAAACTTTAAAACTTTCATTTTACGTTTCGAATTTTAAATGTTCTATAATTAATTAATTTCGGGAGCAAATGTAATAATAAAAACCCTATTTTGGGGTCATTTGGGCAAAAATCCTTTTACTCCTTTGTCTTTTTTATGAATTTGTCGTTTCCGTGAGACGGTGATGTTCGCATTTGTACACTTTTCCGGGATATTCCGAAAGCAAGTTGAGGTTGTGCGTGGTCATCAGAATGGCTGAGCCCTGGCGGCAGATGTCCTGCAATAATTCCACGATGCGCCGTCCGGTTTCCACGTCCAGATTGCCGGTCGGTTCATCGGCCAGGATAATTTCCGGTTTGTTCAGTATGGCCCGGGCGATGACGATACGCTGCTGTTCTCCACCGGAAAGTTCGTTAGGCATTTTGTACCCCTTGTTTTCCATGCCAACCTGCTGGAGCACTTCTTCAATTCGCCGTTCTATTTCGGTACGGTTTTTCCAGCCGGTAGCTTTAAGCACGAATTTCAGGTTTTCGTGCACGGTACGGTCGGTCAGTAGCTGGAAATCCTGAAACACGATGCCGAGTTTCCGGCGCAGGGTAGGGAAGTCCTTCCGTTTCAGGGTGCGCATGGCATTTCCCAGCACCCATGCTTCTCCGGCATCAATCTCCACCTCACCGTAGATGGTTTTCAGGAGAGTAGACTTTCCGCTGCCCACCTTCCCGATGAGATAGACAAATTCGCCTTTCCGGAGTTCCAGGTTTACGTCAGAAAGAATCTCCTGTCCTTGCAAGCTCACGTTTACGTGCTGGTAAGAAATGAGTGGTTGTTCTTCCATATATAGTGATTAGTGTTTTTTCCAGGTGGCGCTGTGACGCTCTTTCAATTCACGGGCTAAGTCTTCAATGCGGTAGCCTTTGTACGTAAGCAGCACAATCAAGTGGTAAAGCAGGTCGGCTCCTTCGTAAATCAGGCGTTCGTCGGTTCCATTGCAGGCTTCGAGGATGGTTTCTACAGCTTCTTCACCTACTTTTGTGCCATCTTGTTGACTCCTGAATTGAACAGGCTGGTGGTGTACGATTTCTCCGGCATTTCCTGACGGCGACGGTCGATGAAATCCTGTAACTCTTTCAGGAACATGATGTCCTGCTCGTTTTTGTCTCCCCAGCAAGTATCTGTGCCCTTGTGGCAGACAGGGCCTTCCGGATGTACCATGATGAGCAGTGTGTCGTTGTCACAGTCAGCCTTTACCGAAACCACGTGCAGAAAGTTTCCGCTTTCTTCTCCTTTGGTCCACAGACGGTTTTTGGTACGGCTGAAGAAAGTCACCTTACCCGTTTCCATGGTTTTCTCGTAGGCTTCCTTGTTCATGAATCCCAGCATCAATACTTTTTGCGTATAGTTATCTTGGATAATGGCCGGAATCAAGCCATTCATTTTTTCAAAATCCAGTTCCATAATCTTACTTTATATAATATAGTTAGTTTAAACAGTTATCTGCGCACGGCGATACCTTCTTTGCAAAGGTAATCTTTTAATTCGGGAATTGGAATTTCACCGAAGTGAAAAACACTGGCTGCCAGGGCGGCATTAGCTTTTCCTAACGTAAATGCGTCACGGAAATCCTCTTTCTTGCCAGCTCCTCCGGAAGCAATGACCGGAATGGTAAGCCGGTCGGCCAGTTCGGCCAGTGCTTCGTTGGCATATCCTTCCTTTACCCCGTCGTGGTCCATGCTGGTAAACAAGATTTCCCCGGCTCCGCGGCTGTTGGCTTCTTCCGCCCATTCCATAAGGAAACGGTCGGTCTCCAGCCTTCCTCCGTTGAGGTAACATTTCCAGCCTTGCGGGGTTTGTCGGGCATCAATGGCCACCACACATACCTGCGAACCGAAATGGCGGGCGATGTCATCGATGAGCTGCGGGTTCCGGATGGCCGAAGATTGATAGACACCTTGTCGGCTCCGGCATTTAGCAGACGTTCCACATCGCTCAGTTCATGAATACCTCCTCCCACGGTGAAAGGAATGTTGATTTCCGCAGAAATGCGTTTCACCAGCTCCGTAAACGTTTTCCGTCCTTCGTGGCTGGCAGTGATGTCCAAATAAACCAGTTCGTCGGCTCCTTGTTCACTGTAAGCCTTTCCGAGTTCTACCGGGTCGCCCGCTTGTCGCAGATTGACGAAGTTGGTACCTTTCACCGTTTGTCCGTCTTTGATGTCAAGACAGGGTATGATTCTTTTTGCTAACATAATCAGTTTCTTGAGTTAAGAGTTAAGGAAGAAAAGCTTTCAAGTCCTGCAGGGTGATACGCCCTCATAGAAAGCCTTGCCGAATACCACTGCCGGAATACCTGCTTCGTTCAGTGCTTCAATGTCCTTCATTCCGCTGATGCCTCCGCTGGCTATCAGATGCAGGTCGGGGTGCGCCTCCATGATTTGCTTGTATAGCTCCAAAGACGGCCCGTTGAGCATCCCGTCGCGAGAGATGTCCGTGCAGAGTACCTTTGCGACACCTTTCTTTATATAGTCATCCAAGAACGGCATCAGCTCCAGACGGCTGCACTCCAGCCATCCGTTGACGGCTATTTTCCCGTCTTTGGCATCCGCTCCTAAAATAATCCGTTCACTGCCATATACCTTCATCCATCGGTTGAACGTATCCGGCTCCTTTACGGCGATGCTGCCCAGCGTTACCATCTGCGCTCCGCTTTCGAAGGCAATGTGCAAGTCTTCATCGCTTTTGATGCCTCCGCCAAAGTCAATGACCAGCGAAGTCTGTCCGGCCAGTGCTTCCAGTATCTTATAGTTTACCACATGCTTGGAAGCCGCTCCGTCCAGGTCGACCACATGCAGGCGATGGATGCCATGCGCTTCAAACATCTTGGCCACTTCCACTGGATTCTCGTTGTAAACCTTTTTCGACTGATAGTCGCCCTGAGAAAGTCGTACACACTTCCCGTCGATGACATCGATGGCTGGTATAAGTTCTATCATATTTTATATAATGTTTCGTGATTAGAGATTCAAAAAGTTGCGCAGGATACATTCTCCCACCTTTCCGCTTTTTTCCGGATGAAACTGGGTGGCATAGAAGTTATCCTTGTGCAAGGCCGCACTGAAAGGAGTGATATAGTCGGTTGTGGCCGCTGTAAATTCGTTGACCGGCACATAGAAACTATGCACGAAATACACGAACTCTTCTTCTTTCATACCTTGAAAGAGCGGGCTGCGGAGATGTGACAATGTATTCCATCCCATATGAGGAACTTTCTCTTCAGGATTGGTCGACTGGAATCGCTTGACTTCCGCATCGAAGATTCCCAGACAGTCCGCATCACCTTCTTCCGAATGTCGGCAGAGCAACTGCATCCCCAGGCAAATACCTAATACTGGTTGTTTGAGCTCTTTGATGAGAAGGTCCATGTGGCAAGCTTTCAGGTAATCCATGGTGGTACGTGCTTCGCCCACTCCCGGGAAAATCACCTTGTCGGCACTGAGCAGTGTCTCCTTGTCGTTAGTGATGACAGGTTCCACACCCAGTCGCTTCAGTGCACAATCCACCGAAAAGAGGTTGCCTGCATTGTATTTTATGATTGCAATTTTCATTCAGTGCTGTTTTTTTTGTAGAAAAAAATAGTTTTTGCAAAAGTAACGAATTATAAACAATCTCCTAATAAAAGCGACAAAAAGTTTGTCTGTGATGGTGGTTTTCTGACAAGGTTTTTGTAAGAACCTCCTATGTGTGGCTTTCTAAAAAATGAGGCGTAAAACTTTTTTGAATATTTTTTCGGAAAGCTATTGCAGATTCAAAAAAAAACACTACCTTTGCATCGCAATCGAGAGAGATGGCAACGAAAAAACTTAATGGTGCGTTAGTTCAGTTGGTTAGAATACATGCCTGTCACGCATGGGGTCACGGGTTCGAGTCCCGTACGCACCGCCAGCTTACAAAGCAAAATTAGGAAAAGCTCTGATTCACAACAGAATCAGGGCTTTTTTTCGTTTCTGGGCGGAAGCAGAATATGGTG
>ENA-OPYS01000070-OPYS01000070.1-human-gut-metagenome-genome-assembly--contig:-NODE-70-length-15326-cov-0.852490_pt1 | contig 15326 bp, 18 predicted proteins | sample MGYA00242635_ERZ504478 | MGnify/ENA primary metagenome ERZ504478 (study PRJEB26092, sample SAMD00036246) | human gut metagenome | host: Homo sapiens | study: EMG produced TPA metagenomics assembly of... | reverse complement strand
CCCCAGTTTACAACGGGCTACCGGATTGACAGAGCCAAATGAGATGCAGACAAGCAACGGGTAAAGAACGGATCCACCAAGAAGCTAAAGCAAAGCGCATCAGAAACCAATACGAATTTGCTGATATATGATACTGAAATTCAGAATGTTTCCAAGGAAATTGAGGTACAGAAAGCCATGCCAACTCCCCAACAGCTGAAAGATGCTTCAACATGAAGATGAAAGATACCAATGAAAAACAGCCGGAAGAAACCGACCAGCAGAGCTATACGGACAGCCAACCGGAAACAGAAACGGATGCAACAACAGCCAAACTACCCGAATATTTCAGCATGAAACTGCTTCCCCTCATTCATGAAGTTTATGCAGGGGAAAACTATCAGATGCAACGGAAAATCTATTTCGAAGAGCATAGACGAAGATTTGAAACAAAGAATGATACATTCAAAATTAGCCAATCAAGTGAAAATCCATTTCCCTCCGTCTGTTTCGGATGCTCCGGATGCATACGAAGAGATTCGGATTTCGGCAAATGACGGGGAAAGAACAGCTTATACAACCATCTGTTTATCCAGAATCTTTAAAGATAATGGACAACCAGACCCAGAACCGGAGGCTTTGCCGGAAGAAGCTAAGTTCAAGATGATTATGGCAGAATTTACTCCCTTGATGCATATTGAAAGTCTGTTGCCATCACCCCTCGATTTGATAACATTTCGAATAACGGACATAAACGGTCATTATATGCCTACAGGTTTTCCTAAGTTTACAAACTATTACGATTCTATTGTGTGGAGTGCAGATCATTTTCCTCACACGTTCAAAATCTATGAACATAATGTTACAGCAGAAGGAGAAGAAAAGATTCTTTCTAAACAATGGAGTTCACACTTCTTCAAGAGTGGTACTGTAAAAAGCCGTCTTAAAGGCTACCGTCATGGAAAAGTGGAATATGAGACTTCGCTCAATACAACGCTTTATAATCGCGACTTCTTAGGACTTGAATGGGGTACGATTGTCTTACAGAATCCTCAGAATCTAACAGCCTATTGCCTATTGGATAGAGATTTTGAATATCAGGTATACGACATTGTTGCAAAGAACGACGCTCCTTATTCCCAAATTATCCCGGTAAATCATAAATCGCTATCAGATGCAGATTTTCCGCCAACAACAGAAAAAGCCATCAAGACACTGATGGAAAACAATTTTGGCAAGGGACAAGATGCCAAAGAGAAAGAAAACTTATTCAAATGCCTGCCTGAGAAAGGTGTGAAGGCTGAATTGTATTGGGAAAATCCAACCACTCATATGTTGATGTTGCATCAACTTTCTGACGGCACTGACGAGTTAGTACAAGAAAGATATTATTTGCATGTAGAACCTAAATAACAATTCTATGAATAAAATAATTATCACATTCCTGTTTTTTAGTCGGAATAACAGCATCATCTTGTACAACCTCTAAAAGTGTCGTATCGCAAAATGTTGATTTGTCAAAATATGAATATGCTTCAATTATCAACAATGACACTTATCATATTCCGGCTCAATTGATGGAATACGAAATACAATTGTTTGATGCCGTAGAAGGCTCCCGTCTTAAGTTAATCAATGATATGCGTATAAACGAGTTGACTGCTACACAACAGTCCAAACTGCTTATGGTAAAATATGGGGTGGATGTTTTAGAAGAAAAATCCATTGTAACTGTAAATTTCATAGATTACCTCACCGGCCGCCCGATAGCTTCATGTCGCGGTGCATACACCACCTTAGGATTCAGCGTATCCGCAGACATCAGAGGTGCTATAAAACGCGTTGCCAAACAAATTGCAGAAACATTTCCCTAGTAATTACCCCTTAAATAACTAAAGGTTGCCTATGTAATGCATCCGCATATATACAAGCACCTTTAATATATCTTTTCATTCTAATATAGAATATTATAAACTTTTTCAAAATGAGGCTACAAATCCAAACACTATTTTGTTTCTCAAATAACACAAAAAAGACCCAGCTTTACATTATTGAGTATAAAACCGGGCATTTGTTTTGCTATTTACTGATTCTCAGCCTTTATCGCGGAGAGACGGGGATTCGAACCCCGGATACCCTTTTGGGGTATACACGCTTTCCAGGCGTGCCTCTTCAACCACTCGAGCACCTCTCCTTTTTTCGGAGTGCAAAAATAGAACAAATTTTCAAAACCAGCAAATATTTGAGTCCACAATCTATCTATTCATTCCAAGAGATACATCTATAAATCGTGATTACGCATCCGATACTCCGCCAATTCCTCATACTTAGTACCCGGACGGCCGTAATTACAATACGGATAAATGGAAATACCACCGCGCGGAGTAAAAATGCCCGTCACCTCAATATATTTAGGATCCATCAGCTTAATCAAATCTTTCATGATGATATTCACGCAATCTTCATGAAAATCGCCATGATTACGGAAACTAAACAAATACAGCTTCAAGCTCTTGCTCTCCACCATTTTCACATCAGGCAGGTAGGAGATACGGATTTCCGCAAAATCGGGCTGTCCTGTAATAGGACACAAACTGGTAAATTCGGGACAGTTAAAACGTACCCAATAGTCGTTTCCGGGATGTTTGTTCACAAAGGACTCCAACACTTCGGGAGCATAATCTTGCCTGTACTCGGTCTTCGACCCGAGAAGGGTCAATTCATCTTTTCTTTCCATTAAAATCTGTTTTTTTTCATATTCATGTTTTCTCTTTCATACCTTGGAATAGAAATTCTCTCCCTGTCAAGTACATCGTTTCACTAAAGTGATGAAACTGTACCACTTGAGTGATGAAACTTCTTCACTTCAGTGATAAAATTTGCTCACTAAAGTGAAACGATATACCCGGCAAGAAAGGAACACCTTTCATACAAAGAGAAAACACCTCGTTTATCCTATCGTTTCTCTCTTTCCGCCTTTATCTCCAGATACTTTTCCAATCCTTCACGACGGAGCTTACAGGCCGGGCAATGACCGCAGCCATCCCCCTGTACGCCATTATAGCAAGTCAGCGTTTCATGCCGGATCAAATCGAGCACGCCCAATTCGTCCGCCAACGCCCATGTTTCCGCTTTATCAATCCACATCAGCGGAGTGTGAAGCACGAACTGCTCGTCCATGGCAAGGTTCAATGTCACATTCAGCGACTTGATAAAAGCATCCCGCAATCGGGGTAACCGCTGAAGTCTGTCTGTGACACACCGGTCACGATATGATTGATTCCCAATTCGCGTGCATAGACAGCCGCAATGCTCAGAAAGAACAAATTCCGCCCCGGCACAAACGTATTAGGGAAACTATCGGCAGGCTTCACCTCATCCATCCTTATCGTAGTATCTGTCAGCGAATTTTTACCCAGGTTGCCTATAAAGGAAACATCCATCGCTTTAAACTCCACCTCTGCCTTTCCGGCAATAGCACGGGCCAGCTCCACTTCCTTCACATGCTTTTGTCCATAGATAAAGCTTAAAGCATACACTTTGCGGAAATGTTTTTTTTGCCCAAAACAGGCAAGTGGTTGAGTCCTGCCCTCCGCTGAACACAACCAATGCGTCATTTTTATTCATTGTTGACAATTTTTCAATTTACTAATACGCCAATGTGCCAATTGCCGCGCTATGTGGATATGCTGCGCCATATACCGCATGGTAATTGGCTAACCGGCACACTGACACATCAGCACCTTATTAAAGTTCTTTGATTTTCAATACATTGTATGAGATATGCTCATCAAAGACATCACTGCCATCCACCTTCTTGATGTAATTTACCACACGGATGGTAACGGGCAGGATAATAATTTCATAGAGTGTCTTGAGCACCGCCTGAATAACCATCATCTTTATCAGTTCACCAGCAGGCATCAAACCTCCAAAGGCAACAGGAAAGAAAATCATGGAATCGGCACTCTCACCCACCAAAGTAGAAGTGATGGCACGAAGTGAAAAGTTCTTTCCTCCCGAAGCCAGCTTCATTTTACTCATGACATAAGCATTGAGAAAAGAGCCGACCAAGAAAGCGGTCAGACTGGCTACAGCGATGCGGGGCGCCATGCCGAAAACGAAGTTGAAGCCCTCCTCTCCTTCCCAAAACGGAGCTGCGGGCATCAGAATGGCAAGCTGCGCCAAAGCTACCACCATGAAATTCATGGCAAAGCCCATCCAAATGATAAGACGTGCCTTGCGGAAGCCCCATACTTCGGCTATACAATCATTGATAATGTAAGAGATAGGAAATACAACCAATCCGGCAGTTGCCGTAATTTTCCAGATCTGGACAACTTTGGTTTCCAATAAATTTGCTGCGACAAGACATACACAAAACAGTATGCCAAGCAACATGAACGATACAGATACAGTATTATTATTCTTCATTTCTCCTGTTTTTTACGTGGTGTTCTAGAATACACGACCGCTATTCACGGCATCATACGTCTATTTTTTAATTCGGGGTGCAAAGATAGAAATTATTTCCGAGTTAACCGGATATAACTGCATTAAATATTCTTATCAAGAAGAAACAGCCTCATCAAATAATTACCTTTTCTATAGCCAAACAGTATGGAACAATGAAAGATGAAGCGTCACAAACAGGTGGGTATCAGTAAAAACGATTTTAGGGGCAGATTGAATCCACCCCTAAAAGACAGGATAAAAAATCCTTTATTCAAACAAAGCAATCGTCTTCTTTATAATTTCGATACACTCCTTTAATTGTTCCTCTGTAATCACCAATGGCGGAGCAAAACGAATAATATTCGTATGTGTCGGTTTGGCCAGCAAACCGTTTTCGGCCAATTTCAAGCAAATCTCCCACGCCAAATCCTTCGTTTCATCATTATTGATTATCAACGCATTCAGCAATCCCTTGCCCCGGACAAAAGAAGCCACACGAGATGTTTCGCACAGTTTTCTCATCTCTTCCCGGAATATCAATCCCAGTCTGTATGCCCTGTCCGCCAACTGTTCGTCCCGTACCACCTCCAGTGCCGTAACAGCCACTGCCGCAGCAATAGGATTTCCGCCAAAAGTGGAACCATGTTGTCCCGGACGGATAACATCCATCACTTCATTGCATGATAATACCGCAGAAACAGGACAGGCCCCACCCGATAAAGCCTTTCCCAAAATCAAGATATCCGGATGAACATTCTCATAGTCACAAGCCAGCAATTTACCTGTACGGGCAATGCCGGTCTGCACTTCATCGGCTATAAAAAGTACATTGTGGGCACGGCACAAGTCGTAACATTTTTTCAAATATCCCTCATCGGGTACATAAGCACCTGCCTCTCCCTGAATGGGCTCAACCAGGAATCCGGCCACATGAGGATGTTCGTCCAGCACTTTCGCCAATGCTTCGGCATCATTGTAGGGAATCACGACAAAGCCGGGGGTAAAAGGTCCGTAGTTATTGTAAGCGTCCGGATCAATGGAGAAAGAAACGATAGTGGTAGTACGCCCATGAAAATTATTCCGGCATACAACGATTTCCGCCGTATCCTTGGGAAGCTTTTTTACTTCATACGCCCATTTGCGGCAAAGCTTCAATGCGGTTTCTACTGCCTCGGCTCCCGTATTCATCGGTAAAACCTTGTCATATCCGAAATAACGGGTGACAAATTCTTCATACCGTCCCAACTGGCTGTTATAAAAAGCGCGTGAAGTCAAAGTCAGCTTTCGCGCCTGTTTTACCAACGTATCGATAATACGCGGATGACAATGTCCTTGGTTCACTGCCGAATAAGCGGAAAGGAAATCATAATATTTCTTTCCTTCCACATCCCATACAAACACACCTTCTCCCTTATCCAATACCACAGGAACAGGATGATAATTGTGTGCTCCATGTTTGTTCTCAAGCTCCATCAATTGAGCTGCCGATAATTTTGCATCCATAAGCTTTTTATCATTTAATGTTTTTCTTTCTTCAAGAATATTTCCGCCATCATGCAACGGGCACTTCCTCCTCCCAGCGTTTCAATGGTAGGGATTGGCATGGGAAGCAACGCGTTATACTTAGACAGCCGTTGTAACTGGCCTTCATCCAACGAATCGTAAGCACTTTGAGACATCACTAGAAACAATGCGCCTTTCCCGTTCTCCACCTGAAGCATATTTCCGGCAAAGTGATGCATCTGTTCCTCGGAGATGGCAATGATTTCTTTCCCTGTCTGCCGCAAGACGTGACAAACCTGCTCACGCTCTTCCACGTCGTCGATGCTGTCCAGACAAACGACCGCATAATCTGTTGCCACACACATCATGACGTTGGTATGATAAATGGGCAGACGTTGTCCGTTTACAGTCTGATAAGCATGAAAGGACACCGGAATAAAATTCTGCTCCTTGCAGAACCGACCAAATAAAGCTTTGTCCACCCGTTGCGACAAAGCCGCGTATGCATAACGGTTCACCCGGTCCAGAATGATTCCCCCGGTCCCCTCCAGGAACCGATTTTCTTCTTCAAAACCTGTATAATCTACCTTCCGACGGATGCTGAACCCCTCCGACTCTATCCGCTGCAAGATATCCGCCCGTCTTTCCGCCCTGCGGTTTTCCGCAAACATAGGATACAGCACCACCGTTCCGTCGTCGTGAAAGGACACCCAGTTGTTCGGAAATATGGAATCCGGAGTATGAGGTATCGGGGTATCCTGCACTGCTATTACCTCTATGCCGTTTGCACGCAACTTATCCACCATGCCCCGAAATTCCTTCAAGGCACAAGCTTGTACTGTCTCACCTGCCGCAACTGTCCGCTGCTGGAAATAATTGTTGGCCGCTGTTTCTTCATTGAACCCGAAGGCCACGGGTTCCACCATCAAAATGTGGTTTGTTGTTTGTTTAGTCATTTTCTCGGATTAATGGTAAGGTGGAGCAGCGCAACAGTCCGCCCATCTTAGATATTTCATAATAAGGTACACGCTCTACCGTCATTCCCCATACCTCTTCCATAAAGGTATTCAGGCGGATAAAGTTCCTTTCAGAAACCACCACCTCAGGAGAGATGGAAAAGACATTCGTATTCATATAGTACATCTCTTCCCGCGTTATTTCAAATACATTCTCCCTGCCGAACAAATCGAGCAGAGTATGATAATCCTGAGGATACATAAATCCGTCCTTATAAATAATCGCATGCCCTTTCCCTACCGGCATAAAGGTACAATCCAGATGCAGAATCCCCGCACGTGGATCTGTATTATGTTTTTTCAGCTCCAAGGGGATGAATATCTTCCCCGGACAGATTTCTTTCAGAAAGGAAAAAGCATACCGGTTGGTACGTGCCGTCTTCATCTGCGGGTAATCGGGCTGGGTATAAAGGCCTACAAACACTATATTATTGTAAAGCACCACATCACCTCCCTCTACGTGCGCCTTTTCGGGAAGGTTGAAAATCTTGTTATAAGCTATCTGATTATAGACCACTTCGTAGGCTTCCTTCTCATCCTCCCGGTTGGGGATGATGTTGGAAACAATAATTTTGTCGTCAATCACAAACCCCACATCACGGGCAAACACCTGATTACAATTCTCCAGTGTCCACGGGCGATAGACCTGTACCCCATATTTCAACAATACGCTTTCAAAGCATCTCATCTCTTTGAAAATATCTTCTTCATGGGGGTATATGTTATGCAATACGGACTCGTATGACTTGGCGTCATAAGTTTCTTCCAGCGTGGGGACCTTCCCTATGGAACCGGGTTGTCCAAGCACCACAGCTTTCAATGTAGAAGTTTCATTCTTTACGTTAAGCTGCATAAATCTAATATATTTATGCAAATATAAGAAGTTTACTCAACTAAACAAATGAATTGCCCGAATAATTCTACCCTATTGATTTATCAATTATATTTGTAACCGAAAAAAGAAGGTAAGATGAAAAAACAAGAACTTTATAACAAGGTGATCGCTTATTTTCAAGAAGCGATGCCTGTTGCCGAAACCGAACTTCATTACAATAACCCATTCGAGTTATTGATAGCTGTTATCCTGAGTGCACAATGCACGGACAAACGGGTAAATATGATCACCCCTCCTCTTTACCGGGATTTCCCGACTCCTGAGGCATTGGCCGCTTCGACGCCGGAAGTGATTTATGAATACATACGGAGTGTAAGTTATCCCAACAACAAGGCAAAACACCTGGTGGGCATGGCGCAAATGCTGGTGAAAGATTTTCATAGCGAAGTACCGGGAACATTGGAAGAACTGGTCAAACTGCCGGGAGTGGGACGCAAGACAGCCAATGTCATCCAAAGTGTAGTATTCAATAAAGCGGCCATGGCGGTAGATACACATGTGTTCCGCGTGAGCCACCGCATCGGGCTGGTTCCTCAAACCTGCACCACACCGCTGGCTACCGAGAAATATCTGATGAAGTATATTCCGAAGGAGATTGTGCCCACCGCACATCATTGGCTTATTTTACACGGAAGATATGTTTGTGTGGCACGGACACCGAAATGTTCGGAATGCGGATTGAACGGATTGTGCCGGTATTCGTTGAAGCCGGCTTTATAAACAAATTTTCATTCCATCGTATGCAAAATGCACATGCGGCGGCAATAACCGTTCAGCATCAGCATGTAATCCTATATGATGACTCATGTGAATAAAATAGGTTTCCCCGGCTCCTATTCTTTGTGCATTGTCCAAAGCCTCCTTCAAATTCTGGTGGGTATGGTGAGGCTGAGAACGCAATGCATTCATTACCAACACATCCAGTCCTTGCAGCAAATCATATTCAGCCCCAGGCATCGTCAACATATCGGTAATCCATGCCATCCGGCCGATACGGTATCCCAAAATGGGCAGTTTGCCGTGCATTACCCGAAGAGGTGTCACCTCTACTTTGTTTCCTTCGGGATTGCCGATAATAAAAGGAGAATCGGGAACAATTTCCTCTAATGTAATACGGGGAACTCCCGGATAAAGATGTTCGGCAAAACAATAAGGAATACGCTGGCGTAAACGCTCTGCCGTATATTGTTCGGCATAAACCGGCACATCGCGAAAACGACAGAAAGGACGCAAATCATCCAAGCCTCCTACATGGTCATAGTGTTCATGAGTAATCAAAACACCGTCCAACGGCTTGAAATCGTTCAACCGTATCATCTGTTCACGGAAATCGGGACCGCAATCTATCAGAATCCGGAGCCCTTCCGTTTCTACCAGTCCCGAACAACGCAAACGGTTGTCCCGGGGATCGCTGCTGGTGCATACCGGACATTTGCACCCTATTTCGGGTACTCCCGTAGACGTTCCGCTGCCTAGTATTGTAATCTTCATATCATACCTTATATAAAATTCACTTCGGGAGAGATAGCCACCCCGAACTTTTGAAGCACAGACTCCTGTATCCGTCTGGCAAGAGCAATCACTTCATCTCCCGTAGCGCCTCCACAGTTCACCAAGACCAATGCCTGTTTAGAATGAACACCCGCGCGTCCTATTTGTTTGCCTTTCCAGCCGCAACGGTCTATCATCCATGCAGCAGGAATCTTCACCCTATTGCCATCCACCTCATAATGTGGCATATCAGGATACTGTTGCTGTACTATTTCAAACTGCCTGCGTGGAACAATCGGATTCATAAAGAAACTTCCGGCATTTCCCTGCACCCGGGGATCGGGCAACTTGGCTTCACGCACGGCAATAATCACCTTCCTTACATTCTCCAATGCCACCTCACCTCCTCGCTTTTCCAATTCGCCACGCACATTTCCATACTCCAGATTAAAAACCGGCTGCTTACTTAAACGATAGGTGACGTAAGTCACTATATATTTACCTTTCAAATCTTTCTTGAAAATGCTTTCACGATAAGCATAACGGCATTCCTCTTTGGTAAAAATCCGTTTCCTGCCGGTTTCCACCTCGACGGTTTCCACACTTACAATCAAATCTTTTGCCTCAACACCATACGCACCGATATTCTGAACGGCAGAAGCACCCACTTCACCGGGAATCAATGACAGATTTTCAGCACCATACCAACTGTTTTTCACGGTATATGCCACAAAATCATCCCACACCTCACCGGCTCCTGCCCTTACCTCTATTTCCTGTTCGTTTTCAGCAACCACCTCATACCCCCGGATAGCCGAATGCAGGACAGTTCCCGCATAATCACCTTTAAAAGCAGATTGCTTCCTCCGCCAATATGCAACCAGTTACCGGCCATCAGTTTTTTATCCGACAAGATGGATTGCAGCTCTGTCACCGATTCATATTCCACAAACAAAGATGCCTTCACATCCATACCAAATGTATTATGAGGCAACAGAGAGTAGTCTTTTATTTCCTTCATTTACAATCAAATCAATCGCTCAGATCCTCAAACTGCATCAGTTTCCACAAACCGTGGCGCCGTTCAAAATAGAGCGTATTATTAAATCCATTGCCAAAACCTTTCATTTCAATCACCTTCGTATTGGAATGCACATTCTCGTTCTGGCCATAGTTTACATTAGTCAGATTCTCACGAGGCAATACAGGCTGGAATGCGAACCATTGCCCGGCCTCCAAAGTCGTTTCCAGTATCTGAAACTCGTCTTCAGGATCAGCGGTCACAAACTTCAACGGTTCGTGCAAACGAGACAACTGGAAAACAGAATCATTGGCAAAACGTTCATAAAACTCAAAGAAGTCCTCCTTACCGGTATCCTCTCTCGGCATATCCGCAAAATCTATGGCTTCCAGTTTCCACAGCCCCTTCAGACGCTCAAAATAGTACCGCTTGATTTTTCCCTTCTTCAAGTAAATCCATTCTATCTTGACACTGGTTAGACCCGTATCTTTCTCCATTTCCATGTCTTCCGCCTTATCGAACAGAACTGTATAGGCATCCTGCCGGCTGAATAAAGGATCGTGTTTCCATTGCTCCTTTTCAATGTGCTCTTTCTTTTCCATTGTATAATACGGCAAAGGGAACACGATGCGTGACAATTGTAATTTTTCATCACTGGCAAAATTGTAGAAAAAGTCGGCAAAACTTTCGTCGGCCGTAGCGGGAACCATTGGTTCTTCCTCTACCGCAGCCATCGCTTCTGTTGTGTCCGGGGTTGCAGTCAGCGAATCAATCTCCTCAGTAAGCGTCTCGAAGGGGTCCATTTTCTTTTTCCCACCTCCACAGGAGCTTATCAGCATAAGCAGACAAACTCCGATTATAAGTTTTCTCATTTTCTATATTTAGAAAAAAATCGATGCAAAAATATCGTTTTTTTTAGTTTTCAGCAAAATATATGGGTTTAATTCGCTAACTTTGCGGTCATTAAAAAATAAAGAAGAAACTATGTTAGCTAAAATAGAACAATTACTTCAGGAAATTGAAGGCTTGCAAGCAGCCAATGCGGAAGAATTGGAAGCCTTGCGCATTAAATATCTTAGCAAAAAAGGAGCGATTAATGAGTTGATGGCAGACTTCCGCAACGTACCTGCCGAGCAGAAAAAAGAGGTGGGTATGAAACTGAACGAGCTGAAGAACAAGGCTCAGGAGCGTATCGCCTCATTGAAAGAAGCTTTCGAAACCCAAGATAACAGCGCAGCCGAAATGGATCTTACCCGTACGGCTTATCCCATCGAACTGGGAACACGCCACCCGCTGAGCATTGTAAAGAATGAAATCATTGATATATTCCATCGGCTGGGCTTCAGTATTGCCGACGGTCCCGAAATAGAAGACGACTTGCACGTATTCACTGCCATGAATTTTGCCGAGACCATCCTGCACGTGATATGCAAGATACTTTCTTCATCGAAGCCAATCAGGAAGATGTGAAAAAGAACATCGTACTTCGCACTCACACCTCTTCCGTACAGGCAAGAGCTATGGAACATTCGCAACCTCCTATCCGCATCATCTGTCCGGGACGTGTATACCGCAATGAAGCGATCAGTTATCGTGCCCATGCATTCTTCCATCAAGTGGAAGCACTCTACATTGACAAGAATGTATCATTCACTGATTTGAAGCAGGTATTGCTGTTGTTTGCCAAAGAAATGTTCGGCGAAGATACTCAAATCCGTCTGCGTCCGTCCTATTTCCCGTTCACCGAACCAAGTGCCGAAATGGATATCAGTTGTAATATTTGCGGCGGAAAAGGTTGTCCGTTCTGTAAAGGCACAGGCTGGGTGGAAATTCTGGGATGTGGTATGGTGGATCCGAATGTATTGGAAGCCAACGGCATTGACAGCAAAGTTTACTCAGGCTATGCGCTAGGTATGGGTATTGAACGCATCACCAACTTGAAATATCGTGTAAACGATTTACGATTATTCTCTGAAAACGATACTCGCTTCTTGAAAGAATTCGAAGCAGCCAATTAATAATGTGTCAATGTGACCATGTGCTGATATGCCAATTGCCATGCGGAATAGAACGCGGTCAATTGGCATATTAACATATTGCCACATTAGCATATTGATACATTGACATATTAGCACATTATTGCTTATGAAGGACAAGCTGATTACCAAAATTATATAGAAATACTGGCAGCCAATTTTCTATTATTCTTTGGATTCTGGTTACTGATGCCTGTATTGCCTTTCTATCTGGCAGAAGTTTTTGACGCCAACAAAACAACCATAGGGGCCGTACTTTCCTGTTACACCATTGCCGCCCTGTGCATACGCCCCTTTTCCGGCTATCTGTTAGATACATTTGCCCGCAAACCACTTTATCTGTTGGCTTATTTCACTTTTACCGCCATCTTCGGAGGATATCTCATTGCAGGAACACTCACCTTATTTATTTTATTCCGCATTATACACGGAGTATCGTTCGGCATGGTGACAGTCAGCGGAAATACCATTGTCATTGATATCATGCCTTCTTCACGCCGTGGGGAAGGATTAGGATATTATGGGCTGGCAAACAATATAGCCATGTCCATCGGACCGATGACCGGACTCTTCCTGCATGATGCAGGAGCAGACTATACGCTTATTTTCTGTTGCTCATTAGGTTCCTGCCTGATAGGATTTCTATGCGCCTCATTGGTAAAGACCACCTACAAACCTCCTGTAAAACGAGAACCGATATCATTGGACCGCTTTATTTTGCTTAAAGGAATACCGGCAGGTTTCAGTTTGTTATTACTATCCATCCCTTATGGCATGACCACCAATTACGTTGCAATGTATGCCAAGCAAATAGGTATCCAGGCATCCACCGGTTTCTTCTTCACCTTCATGGCGTTGGGAATGGCAGTTTCCCGTCTTTTCTCCGGACGCCTGGTAGACCGGGGAATGGTTACTCAAGTTATTGAAGCCAGCCTGTATTTGGTCTGCTTCTGTTTCTTCGGTTTGAGTTCATGCGGATGGCTGACAACATGGAGTCTGCAATGGACCACTTATTTTCTGTTCACCATAGCTCTTTTACTAGGTATTGGGTTTGGAACCATGTTCCCTGCCTATAACACGCTGTTTGTGAACTTGGCCCCCAACAACCAGCGTGGTACGGCAACCAGTACCTACTTGACTTCGTGGGATGTAGGTATAGGCGCCGGCATGTTATTGGGCGGATATATAGCAGAAATAGCCACCTTCAAGATGGCCTATCTATTCGGAGCCGCACTCACTGTTATTTCGTTATTTTATTTTAGAAGCAAAGTGGCTCCCCACTTCCACCGACATAAGTTGCGCTAATCCTTATATGTCAGTACCATGATATGGGAAAGCCGGTCGTTCACAACCGACAATTGGGTTGAAAGAATAAACGAATGGAATAAAGGAGCATTCTCCAACAGAAATGCCGGCAAATAAGGCTCGAAACGTTCCGGGTTGCGGGAAATCTTGTTCATGTCCGCCACAAGCATAAAGGCTGCATCACGTGAAAGATTAGCTACACATTCATTGAACAATGTCCTGCTATTTCTTTCGTAGGCCTCTTCCATATAATTTGCCATGGAATCTTTATCAGCAGAAATAATCAAACTATCTTCCCTTATATCCGGAATATTCTTCAATTTTTCGGCCATCTGGTTCACACAGCCGCATGAATCAGGCATAAAAGTATCTCCGGTGAGGTACACCACATCACTGTTCATGTGAAAGTCAAACTCACTCCAACAGCCACTGTTATCCTGCAAGAAAGGCATAGACGGCGTACGTCCGTATAAAGTCAGGAAGTTATGCGTTTTCTTTTTCTGCATCGCTTGGCAAACACGGGATCATTACTCAATGCTTTCTCTTCATCCTCACGCGCATCAATCACTTTCTCTATCAAACTCTTCTGATAACTCACCACATAGAATCCCGCCTCGCTATAGACAGCTAGAAAATCATTATTGCCCAATGGATAGACTGCTATAGTTTTTCCTCTGTATTTCTCTTTTTTAGGTGAAAAACTTCCCGGAGTTCTCTCTAACAACATATCTCCCAATGTTTCCTTATCATCAGCCCCCATACGGAAATATACCACCTGGTCACGCGGAGTACCCGGAGAATGGAAACTGACCACCACCCGGCTCATCTTACTGCTCAGACCATGAGCAGTGTTAGTGGTATATTCGTTCAAACCTCCCAACACATAATTAAACAAACCGGGAAACTGGAAATTACCCAGTTCTTCAGAATAGTTCAATTGAGGAAATTCATTCAGAAAATAATTAATATTATCACTCTCCAACACACCGATGCAATCAGCCGGTACAAGTGAGAAGAGATTGATCTCACGACTCTTATCCGTCAGGCTTAACTTAGCAAAGCCGTAAAAGCCCACAGCCGTACAAAACAATACCACTGATAGCACCATACCCAACTTGGCAACTGTCCGCAATCTCATACCCTACCTATATTTATATTTTTTTGCAAATATAGCAAATTATTTAAGGAAACAAACAAAAATCTTCAAAATTCCACCTTCTTTCTTATTATTCATAAATGGTTCCGGTAGAAAGTTCCAACGCTCCCCATTTAATCATAGCGTTAAATAACCTAACAAAAGAATAAGAAGATAGTTCTTCCCGGCCGGATATTTTTTTCTTTTATAATTCCGCTGTCAATCAATGCTGTACGGCAAGTTCCTCTCAACAAAGGTAATTTAGGTGTAAACCAATCCTTACCATCAAACAAGGCAATATTAGCTATGGAAGTATCAGTCAGCAGTCCGCGTCTGACAATTAAAAATATCATCTGTTCTCCACGGCAGGCAAAAAGCCGGTTTAAAGCTTCCCTGTCTGTACTTTTATAAGTATAATCTATATCATCCGAATAAACCAACTGCAAAGAATGTACCGGACGCATCTGATAGGCTTCATAACTAATTTCTT
>ENA-OPYS01000068-OPYS01000068.1-human-gut-metagenome-genome-assembly--contig:-NODE-68-length-15375-cov-1.177597_pt1 | contig 15375 bp, 17 predicted proteins | sample MGYA00242635_ERZ504478 | MGnify/ENA primary metagenome ERZ504478 (study PRJEB26092, sample SAMD00036246) | human gut metagenome | host: Homo sapiens | study: EMG produced TPA metagenomics assembly of... | reverse complement strand
CTTGAAAAAAGCTTTTCTTTTCGCCTGTCTTACGGGACTGAGAAAGAGCGACATCAGACAGCTCACGTGGCAGCAGATACAACCATACACCAACGGCAGGATGTTCGTTACCACCCGTATGCAGAAAACCAAAGAAATAGTGCATAACCCCATCAGTGATGAAGCCTATGGACTGCTGGGAGAACGGGGCGAGGGACTTATCTTTGAGGATTTCAAGGACAAGATGCTGCAAGGACCACTCCAACGGTGGCTCACGGCAGCAGGGATAACCAAGAAAATCACCTTTCACTGTACCCGCCACAGCTTCGGAAGCCTGCACGTGGAAATGGGAACGGACATGGCTGTCATCCAAGCCTATCTCGGACATAAGAACATTACCACCACACAAATCTATTCCAAGATAGCAGCGCAGCAGATGTGTCAGGTGGTGGACAAGATAACCTTGAAGCGCAAGGAGGCATAAATGTCTCACATTGACAGGTATTCAGAGGGGCGGTTATGGCTACAAGGCTATAATCGCCCCTCTATGTTTTTGGCTTGATGCCACCATTTATAAGCCCCTCAGAGTATGAAACAGAGTATGATATGATGACATTTCGTGAAATACATTGAAAAAGACCGTTCTAACCGCAAATAACGGGCAGTAATTGGGAAAAATAGCATTAACTTTGCACAAAATAATACAGGAACATTCAATCTCTCAACGAAATATGGAATCATCAATCAAGGACAAATACATCATCTTGGGCTTTGTCGCTTCGCCATCGTCCTAATATCTTCCATTGCCACGCTGGTTAATAGCGGACAGCCTCAACCAAGACAACTTTGTCAGGTGGATAGTATTCGTATGCTGTAACCTGTTGGGATGGTTGCTCTATCTCTCCTTTCAGACACTTATCTTTGATACATACGAAATCTACAAAATCAAGTTCGGCAAGAAAGAAACGATTGCCGAAGCCATAGAGGTGCAGGAAGAACTGTCACAAAATACACTTGAAGAAGCCACATCTGTGCCTGGACCTACATCAGTCCCTGAGCCTGTACCCGAATCATCCCCGACAAAAGAAGAGACACTTATCCAAACACAACCGATAGAGCTTACTATCGCCCCGGATCTTCACGAAAAGAACCGTGCCAATTACGCAAGCAGAGAGCAACGGGAAAAGGAAGAGCGCATCCGCATGGTCATGGAGTATTGCCATTATTACCTGCCTCGCATTGCCGACCAAGAAACCGTGAACCACATCTGTACTGAGGTGGACAAATGGATGAATCTTAACACTTATACCCCGAAGCCCATACAAAGACCGTTTACCAAAGACATCAACAACATTCCACTCCGTCACTTCGTATGGAATATCTCTGAGCGTTTCCTGTACAAGAGATACTACAATGGGGATAACCGTGCCAAGTTCATCAAAGCCCTTTTCCCGAAATCGTTTGCTGATACAGACTTATCAACCATCAAGAATTTCAAGGTAGAGCCGTTAAAGACGGAAATTCCCATTGATGAACCCGAAAACGGCAAACTTGATTTCCACTATCCCGAGGATTATGTGCGGAATTAGGATAATCACGACACCAACGACAACCATCCGGTAACTCATAACCGCCTGTTTTACATCGTTTCCCGAGTAATTTTACCCGTCATTTATGGCTGGGCTTAATTATTCGGGAATTATTTTGCAATGACGTGTCGTGGAGATATTCACGGATATATCATTTCAGTCCTTTGCGCCAAGTCTTACAAAAGAGACGAGTACGCGAATGGAAAAATCAATTCTTACCTTCAACGACCTCCCCGAGGTTGTCGCTCAGCTTCGAGACGAAGTGATGAGCCTGAAAAGCCTGCTCGCCGAGCAGTGCAGTGTGAACAATGCCAAAACGGTGGACACCCACGTGCCCATGTCTGTGGACGAGGCAGCAGAGTATTTAGGTATCCCTAAGGGTACGCTCTACATGAAACTGTCAGAAGGGACAATCCCTGCCACCAAGCCCGGCAAACGCTATTGCCTTTACCGTGACGAACTGGACAAGTGGCTGGAAACCGCCCGAAAGAATCCCATACCGTTGTCAGACGAGGAACTGAACAAGTCCTTATCCTCTTCCCACCGTCGCAAGCCCAACCCACGTAACTGGTGAATGATATGGAAGAGGATAAGAACTATATCAACCTGATACGTGGCGACCTCACAAAAGCATCCCAAGCGCATAACGGTATGCCCGACAGTGTAGGCATGATGAATATCAAGACGGCAAACCAAACCATTCTTGAAGCATCGTTATTGCCTACGCCCCGTGCGCTGTGGGACAGCTTTTGGTACGAGGGGGAACTCTCCTGCTTGTTTGCCGATTCCAACGTGGGCAAGTCCATCCTTGCCGTGCAGATAGCCGACCGCATCGCCCGAACCGACAATGTGCTGTATCTGGACTTTGAACTGTCCGAAAAGCAGTTCCAGCTCCGCTATACCAACGAGCATGGAGAGCTCTACACCTTTCCCGACAAACTCTATCGGGTGTCTATTGACTGCAACCAGCTTTTGGATGCCAACTTTGAGGAAGCTATCATAGGCGGCATTGAACAGATGGCTGTGCAGACCGACTGCAAGATTTTCATCATTGACAATCTTACCTACCTGTGTTGCGCCATGGAGAAAGGCGATGCCGCAGGACGCTGATGATTCAGCTGAACAATCTCAAAAAGAAATATGCGCTCTCTATCCTTGTCCTAGCACATACGCCCAAACGCTCTTTGGATTGTCCCATCACATCCAACGACCTTGCCGGAAGCAAACGGCTCTACAATTTCTTTGACAGCGTGTTCACCATTGGAAAAAGTGCCCAAGACGGAGGGCTTCGCTATGTGAAGCAGCTTAAAGTGCGCTATGGCACGTTCTCTCATGATGCGGATAATGTAATCGTTTACGAGATTGACAAGGTGGATGCTTTCTTGCAGTTCGTGTTCAGGGGCTATTCCACGGAAAAGGAACACTTGAAAAAATTGGGCGACAATGAATCAAGCCAAAGGGATTGCCAAATTCTGCAACTCTCCCAATCGGGCAAGTCCGTCAGGGAGATAGCCTCACAGGTGAATTGTGGCAAGTCCACCGTAAACCGTATCATCCAGCGCAGCAAAGAGAGTAAAAACGCAGGTGTCCCAAGTGTCCCACTGTCCCAACCCTTAGAGTGTGGGACAATGGGACAGGATGGGACAGCCGACAATCAACCATCAAAAACGGACTAAGCTATGGGCAATTATTCATTACAGAAGTATAAAGGAACGGCAACACGGCATACCTGCCCCAAATGCGGAGACAGGCATTCTTTCGTCTATTACGTGGACGAAAATAATGTGCCGTTGCATCCATCGGTCGGCAGATGTAACCACGAAAGCGGTTGTGGGTATCACTACACTCCGAAAGAGTATTTTCAAGAGCATCCTGAACACAGAACTACCAATGATTTCTCTTTTGACAGGCAAAGAGCAGAGCAGAAGAAAGTGAAGCAGCAAAGTAAGCCGACAGCCATCGGCTATATTCCCCCTCACTATGTGGAGAAGTCGCAAAGCGAGCGTAGCAATTTCTTCCGTTTCCTCTTCACACTCCTTACTTCCTACTATGGCGACAAGGCGAAAGAGGTGTTGAAGCGGTTGTTGGAGGAATACCGTTTGGGGGCTACCCGTGACGGCTCTGTTATCTTTTGGCAGATAGACAGGACGGGCAAGGTACGCACGGGAAAGGTGATGCAGTACAATCCCGAAGACGGACACCGTATCAAGGGAGGACAGACATCGGCAGTGAACTGGATACACAGCATATTGAAAAAGCAGCGTGTGTTGGCAGAGGATTGGCAACTATCCCAATGCCTTTTCGGGGAACACTTGTTGAAAACGCATCCCGACAAGGTGGTGGTCTTGGTGGAATCCGAGAAGAGTGCCGTTATCGGTTCTGCTATCTTCCCCGATTATGTATGGCTGGCTACGGGTGGTAAGAGTCAGATGAGAGAAGAGAAACTCCGTGTACTGTCAGGGCGAACCGTGCTTCTCTTTCCCGATGCCGATGCTTATGCCGAGTGGAAACAGCGAGCCGAGAGCATGTACTTTTGTAAGGTGGTGGTTTCGGACATCATCGAAAGGAATGCCACCCCGAAACAAAAAGAAGCCCATATCGACATAGCCGATTGGATTATCTTTCAGATACGGGAGGGCAAGGTGATGAGTACAGCCAACCACTTGGTCGAGGCTGAGAGAATCCTCCAGCGGATGATAGAGAAGAATCCCGTCCTGCAAAAACTGATAGACGATTTAGACCTTGTGCTGGTCGGTGCATCTCCAATCGGCAACGATGATGAAAAACCTCCCTGACGGAGGAGAGCGGAAGCCGTAGGCTGGAGTTTGCAGACAATGGCTTGCCATTGATATAGCCCACTATAACTACACGCTCCGCTTTCGTAGTTGTGGGCTCTCCCGAGGGGATTAGGGCTTTGCCTAATGACCCACTCAGGGCGTTTCACCCCTGAGAACCCCGAGCAAAGAGTGACCCTCTCTTTGCAATCTCCGCTTATGGGTTACCCCTAAGAACCCCTCTGCGAAAGCGAGCAAAGTAAATCAATTGTAAACAAAGAAAAGAAGCTATGGCAACAAAATCAAGCATACATATCAAGCCTTGCAACATCGCATCAAGCGAGGCGCACAACCGAAGGACTGCCGAATATATGCGTAACATCGGGGAGTCCAGAATCTATGTCGTTCCCGAACTCTCCACCAACAACGGACAGTGGATAAATCCCGACTTCGGCACTCCCGAACTGCGAACTCATTATGACAATATCAAGCAAATGGTCAAGGAAAAGACCGGACGTGCCATGCAGGAAAAGGAAAGGGAACGCAAGGGAAAGAATGGAAAGATTATCAAGGTGGCGGGATGTTCACCCATCCGTGAAGGAGTATTGCTTATCAGACCGGACACCACACTGGCTGATGTACGCAAATCGGTGAAGAGTGTCAAAGACGCTGGGGCATCACTCCGCTACAGATTTTCCTGCACAAAGACGAAGGGCATTGGCTGAACGGTCAGCCGGAAGCGGAAGACAAAGAGTGCTTCCAAGTCGGTAACAGATGGTTCAAGCCGAACTATCATGCCCATATCGTTTTCGACTGGATGAACCACGAAACCGGGAAGAGCCGAAAGCTCAATGACGAGGATATGGCAACTATGCAGACCCTTGCTTCCGATATTCTCCTGATGGAACGTGGGCAGGCAAAAGCTGTTACAGGTAAAGAGCATTTGGAACGGAACGATTTTATCATTGAGAAACAGAAAGCCGAACTGCAACGTATAGAGGAAACCAAGCGACACAAGGAGCAACAGGTAAGCCTCGCCGAGCAGGAACTCAAACAGGTAAAAGCAGAGATACGTACGGACAAACTCAAAAGTGCAGCTACCGATGTAGCCACAGCCATAACCAGCAGTGTAGGTTCTCTTTTCGGAAGCGGTAAATTAAAAGATTTGGAACAATCTAACGAGAATTTACGTCATGAAATTGCCAAACGTGACAAGAGCATTGATGAATTAAAAGCCAAGATGCAGCAAATGCAGGAACAGCACGGCAAACAGATTCGTAATATACAGGGAATACATAATCAAGAGCTTGAAGCTAAAGACAAGGAAATATCACGATTGAATACCATTCTCGAAAAAGCATTATGCTGGTTCCCATTGCTCAAAGAAATGCTGAGAATGGAAAAATTATGCTATGTCACTGGTTTTACCAAGGGGATGGTTGATTCTCTTTTATACAAAAGGGAAGCTCTCAGATGTAGTGGAAAAATCTATTCCGAAGAATATAGACAGAGATTTGAAACAAAAAATGTAATTTTCAAAATTGAACGAAGCCCGATCAATAAGAATAAATTGATGCTGACTATAAACCAACAGCCAATCAGCGAATGGTTCAAGGAACAATGGGAGAAGTTACAGCAGCATCTGCGTAACTCAGTGCAGAAAGAACAAAAATCCAAAGGATTCAGAATGTAATCTGATAGTATTTGATTGGATTTCAATAAAATTGACTATCTTTGCAAGCGGATGGAGGTAACTCTGTCCAGACATATTAGAATTTTGAAGAAGCGTTATGCTTATCTTGTAAGTTAGAAACCTGAGAAACTTCGAACGTAGTACAAGGATAGCATAGTGGTTCTCACGCTATAGCGTGGGCTGCTATCACCATATCTGTACTACAAGGTTTTCTCAGGACCTCTAACTTAGGACGTGGGCATTTGCAGTTCCACGCTTCGTGGTTTAAACTAAAGGGTACTCAAGGAAGCTGCAAGACCCAATTCTCTTTTATTATGGAAATTATTTTTATTGGAATTGCCGTTATCTTAGGAATTTGGCTTCTATTTCATGCGGCTATATATTTATGGGTTTTATTCGAGGAATATGTTCTTCCTATACTCATATTTTGTGGAGTTGGCTCATTTTTCTTTTGGTTGATATTTTGGATATTTGGCATAAAAGAAATCTTTGGCATTTCTACCATGATTATAGGTGCTGTTATCGGTTTTATTCTATGGATATGGATAACTTTTTTTGGCGACAATGGGGGGACATAGCGATTATGAACATGAAGATATGGATCATGACATGCCGATTCATGTAAAAATAGACAATTAATAACCCAATAAAAAAGAGTAAATATGAAAAAGTTTGCTATTCGATTATCGGCTTATTTGTAATAGTTTTAGTAAGCAGTTGTAGTAATGGAAGTAAAGTGTTACAATCGCCTGAAGATGCCGTACGCGAAAGGTATGGGCTGCCGTGGCAAACAGAAGAAGAATATGAAGCCGCTTGCAAGTCTAACAGAAAGTTCCAAGGGCTTACACCCTTTACAGAGCTTCAAGAATGGTCGAAATATTATTATGAAGAAGATGCCGTATTCGAAGAAAAAGTCAAACAGTACGACATGATAAACAATACGCTTCAAAAACTGGCATTCGGGGTGATGTATAACAAGGGCAATGATGAAAACGCAATGAAAAAACTACTCATAGAATCAGGCTATGGCGATAATGAAGAACAATGCAAAGCCCTTATCGAAGGATTGAAAAAAGACGGATTCCTAATGAAAGAGCTGAATGAAATGCGCTTAGCGCACAGAAAGCGTATCATGGCAGAGATAACCCCTCTGTGCGAGTCTCTAAATGATGAAGGGATTGCGTTTCAGGCAGAAAACAGAGAAGGGATAGAAAACAATGTCATCAAAGAAGCGTATGTTACTGCGAAACCAAAGGACTATGAAATACAACCGGGACAATGTCCCTTTAATTTCTATATCAAGGCATCAATGCTGAAAGACGTCTATGTGAGTAGTTGTTCGATATATAATAAGACATTTCTAATGCATGAAGACGGAGAAGATTTTATATCGGGCATAATAGGCTTTGAAGACTTGAGATTGTTTCCATTTATCACAGGAAAGTTAGTTACATTTAGGTATTTCTAATATTAAAACCAAGAAACAATGAATATTAAGACATTTACTATTATCGCTATAGCATCATTTGCCGTTTTGTCAGTTACCGCATGCGGTGGGAAACAAAAAGCATCAATCGAAACCGAACAAACAGAAGAAACTTCAAAGACAGAAGTTATAGTGAGTGACAATAAACTTTTTATTAACTCTGATTTGTATAACATGTCGGAAGAAAAAGTGATATTCAATGCGCACGGCAGACTAGATCCTGACAACCCATCCTTTGGTACAGACCACATAGACCATTATCGCACTTTATTCGTTAAAGAAAATGGCGGATTGACCGTTGGCTATGTAGTTAAGACAACGAGAGGAATCACCCTGCAAACCGGGAAGACTTTCTATTTTTACAATGACTTATGTTTGAAGGAAAGAACAAGGGATCTTTACAATATTGTTGGGATGGTGAAAAACAATGGAGTCTTGATACCAATGAAAATCACAATTGACGGAGAGGACAACCGCATCATGCTGGAATGTAAAGGAGATGAGACGCTTACATTCGTTCCGCTTCGTGGTGATGATTCCGAAATTGAATATACGGTTCAAGCACTAAAAGATTATTGCTACAAGAACAAACTTACTATCCATGCTGTACCTTATCTGGAATTTACAAATTAAACAACCCTAATATAGCGAAATTCACTCTTTTAGTGAAATTGGGTAGTATAATTCCACAATGGTAAAAACAAAAGAGTCGTATCATTACTCATAAACGAGCTTGATACGACTCTTCTATTTAATTAGGTAACTACAATTCAAGAAGGTTGTTCTATTGGTTTATCAAAAATAACTAATTCGTCAAATAGAAGACATAATCATAAATAGCCCAATCTTTATATTTATAAATACCTTCTATCGGGAACTGTAATTTGCATTTCTTTTGGGCAGTTGAAAGTATAAGAGAAACATCGTCATCCGTAACTGTTAAGCCTTCAGGAAAAGCTAATGTAATATCAGTTATACAGCCATTTAAATCCGAATACAAAAAAATATTCATCCAACCTTTTACACCTTGAGACTTATATTTATTACAAATTTCATCTAAAAAAACTGATCCTTGCAAAATTACCGGAGGTGCATATAAACTTTCTTCTGCAAATGAGAAATTTCGGATAGACTCAGCTTTTTTCTCACTTGTATTTGTAGATACATACACATTGTTACCGATACTTTTTCTTTCAAATATTGACTGCGCAACAGTATATTGAAATGCAAGAAAAGCAAATAAAAAAAACAATATCTTTTTCATAACAGTAAATTTAATAAAGTTTGAGTAATGAATTAATGCATGATGTACCATAGTCGTAATTGCCAAACTTATATCCTTTTCCACTATATCCTCTACTATATTCTCCAAAAATATTGCTCCACTTTACGAATTCATTAATATCTATAGATGTAGGCTTCCCATTTGCACATATAGAAGCAACATACGTTTGAAATTCTCTTTCATATTGAGGTATTAAAGAAGGGTCAGTCAAGCCCGAAGTCCATAACGATTGATATGAAGGGTCACCATCTTCACCTTTAAAAGTCCAAGAATACCCAGCATGAATATATCTAATAATACCTTGATAAAAGGCTAATTCAAATTCCATCATACCTGTATCTCTTTTTTCCTTATCAGTATCTACTTTTTTACCCTGAACATCTCTTTGATACATGTGAATAAACTCATGTTCCATGCTGCTGGCTAAGATACCATAAGGAGGAAAAGCTAAACTTCCTTTTCTAAAATATGCCGACGCATATGTGTCATCCAAAAAGATAGTTCCAGCATAAGAAGTCTTATTGCGTACTGCTTCATCTATATTTCTATAGCAATTTATACTGGTCATTTTTGCATAAGCATCATTAACTTCTTTAATTTCAGCAGAAGTTAATGTCGGAGCTCCTCCTGTAAATAACGATGCCAAATTAGCGTTTAAGGCAGTTGAAACTGAACGGGTGCTTGGTTCAACATTACCTATAAATTCATCAACCTCATTAGTACAAGAAGACCAACATAGCCCAACGCATGTAAGTAAATACAAAATTTTCTTTTCCATAAGAGATCTGATTTTTAAGGTTATTACAAAACAGGAAGACTGTCACTATTTATAAGCAACTAATCATCCATGTTAATATATTTTTAAATAACAATTTTAGAAAAAACAACTTAAATCGCTTACAGAAAGGATTAGATTATTTAATACTTTAAAATTTCAAAGGGGATGGAATGGAGTAACAAAATCGGGGTATTCACAAAAACTCAAGGTACAAAACAACAAGCAATACAGAAAACACCATTAGTTTTCATGATATACTTACCGCTCATCAAAAGTGGACCTGGGGAGAATCGAACTCCCGTCCAAACGAGGAAACCATATGCTTTCTACATGCTTATCTTTGCCTTCGGTTTTCGAGCATAAGCAAGACCAAAGCCACCAACCTATGCCTTATCTCCTAATATTTCGTAAGAGCTATGGAGAAGAACTCAAACTATCCCCGATTTTGCTGTGCCGCTTTATCAAACGCTTCGGAGCAAGAGCTTTTGAGCGACATCTCGTTTCCACCACTTTGGCAGAAATAAAGCTAATCTACTATACTTCGATTAAGCAGCGAGAGCATAATTTTCGTTGCCAGATAAAATTTTGATAACTGAGATTTAAGTGGAAATTACCGACCCACTGCATGCTTACATACCATTCCAACTCGCTGTCAATTCCAGTCAAGCCCAAAATGATATTTCAAAGTTACGTATTTATTTGATAAGAACAAACAAAACAGCAAAAAATATAATAGAATACCACAAGGCATCATAATAGTTAAATTATTTAAGACTTGTAGGTAGTGCTTGATATAAAGAATGATAATCAGACTATCACTTTTTATTTTAGGGTGTATTTCGGGGTGTAAATCCTGTAACAATCTGATTATCAATCTTATTTGTGGAGCTGGAGGGAGTCGAACCCTCGTCCAAACAAGGAAGCCATATGCTTTCTACATGCTTATCTCTGCCTTCGGTTTTCGTGCATAAGCAAGACCAGAGCCACCCACTTATACCTTAGTTCCTAAAATTTCATTTCAGTCGCGGAACGAGACCAAAACTATTTCCGAATTTGCTGCACCGCTAAACCAAACGCTTCGGAACAAGAGCTTTTGAGCGATGTCTCGTTTCCATCACTTTGACGGAAATAAAGCTAATCTACTGTACTTCGATTAAGCAGCGAGAGCATAGTTTTCGTTGCCAGATAATTGTTCAGTAACTGAGATTATAGTGCAAATCACTGACGCACTGCATGCTACATACCACATCTCTCGCTGTCAAAACCAAACAAGCCCAAGATTAGTATCTATTTTCTGCAAAGATAGTAAATCAAATACTATTTACAAAAAAAGAAAGGTAAATTCACTTGACTTTCATCCCAGCCGGCAAATTTACCCCTCTATTTTCAGACTAATTAATTATTAATGATGGAATAAACGGATTCCCGTAAATGCCATTGCAATACCGTATTTATCACAGGTTTCAATCACATGGTCATCACGCACAGAACCTCCTGCCTGAGCAATATATTCCACGCCACTCTTGTGAGCACGTTCAATATTATCTCCAAACGGGAAGAAAGCATCCGAACCCAATGATACTCCCTTCAATGTATCAAGCCAGGCACGTTTTTCTTCGCGTGTCAATACTTCAGGTTTCTCAGTAAAGAACTGCTGCCATACTCCATCAGCCAATACATCATCATGATCTTCGCTGATATAAATATCGATGGTATTATCACGATCGGCACGACGGATCTTTTCTACCCAAGGCAAGTTCAATACCTTCGGATGCTGGCGCAAATACCAGATATCAGCCTTATTACCAGCCAGGCGAGTACAATGGATACGGCTCTGCTGTCCGGCACCAATACCGATGGCCTGTCCATCTTTCACGTAGCAGACAGAATTAGACTGAGTATATTTCAAAGTGATTAATGCAATCATCAAATCACGTTTAGCTGCTTCAGGGAAATTCTTATTCTGAGTCGGAATGTTCTCAAACAATTCTGCTCCATTCAATTTCACTTCATTACGTCCCTGTTCAAAAGTGATACCAAACACATCCTTCCGTTCAATGGGATTCGGACGATATTCCGGATCAATTTTAATCACGTTATAAGTACCCTTACGTTTATTTTTCAGAATTTCAAGGGCTGCGTCAGTGTATCCCGGAGCAATCACGCCGTCAGAAACCTCACGATTGATAAAACGAGCTGTTTCTTCATCACAGACGTCACTCAAAGCTATAAAATCGCCATACGATGACATACGGTCTGCTCCACGAGCGCGCACATACGCATTTGCCAACGGAGACAAAGGCAAATTATCCACGAAATAAATCTTTTTCATGGTTTCATCCAGTTCCAGACCGATTGCGGCTCCGGCAGGACTCACGTGCTTGAACGAAGTTGCAGCCGGCATTCCGGTAGCTTCTTTCAATTCTTTCACCAACTGCCATCCGTTAAACGCATCCAGGAAGTTAATGTATCCAGACGTCCGTTCAATACTTCAATAGGCAGTTCTCCCTCCTGCATGAAAATGCGGGCCGGCTTCTGGTTAGGGTTACAGCCGTACTTGAGTTCGAGTTCTTTAGCCATATTTTAATAGTTTGGTTGAATTTTCTACAAAAGTACGAAAAAATCAGAAGCTTCTTCATGATAAGTGCATGATTTTAAGAATTCCTCCAAAAGCCAACTGGAATATCACAAAATAAATCTGTATTTTTGCCCATATTCTATACAAAATATAAATGTTATGATAGACGAATTATTAAACTTCAACAAGACTTTCGTAGAAACCAAGGGATACGAAAAGTACATTACGAACAAATACCCTGACAAAAAAATCGCCATTGTCACTTGTATGGATACTCGCCTGACAGAGCTACTTCCCGCAGCCTTAGGAATAAAAACGGTGACGTCAAAATCATCAAGAATGCCGGAGGTACCATCACTCACCCTTTCGGTAGTGCCATGCGAAGCTTGCTTGTGGCAATCTATGAATTAGGAGTGGAAGAAGTCATGATTATCGGACATACCGATTGTGGCGTACAGCACATGGACAGTGAAACCATGCTACAGCACATGCGTGAAAGAGGAATCTCACAAGACCATATTGAAATGATGCAATATTGTGACATCAACCTTAACTCATGGCTCAGCGGATTTAACGACACGGAAGAAGCCGTACAAAAGAGTGTACACATCGTACGCCATCACCCGCTCGTACCTCAAGACATAAAAGTAAGAGGATTTATCATGAACTCCACAACCGGAAATCTTACTGAAATAGAAGACAAATAAAACAATAAAAGCCGATAAAGGACATTCACCCTTTATCGGCTTTCTTTTTAAGTACACAAAATTATCTTTCTTCTGTAAGCGCAATCATTGAAACTTCCTGAGGCACATAATCTCCCTGGAAGAAGCGGCTGGCACGAAGCAAATGACGCCAGATACTTACCAACTCCTGAGATTCCTGAAGAATATTCAAATATACCATAGATGCCTTCAAGCTTGCATTATCGCCTTCCTGCATACGGTTCATCTGCTGTTTACGCAAAGCAGAGATACGATTTTTCAGGTCATCTCCTTTTTTCAGAATGTCATCCGCTTCTTCATAATTATCCTGGCTGATAGCCACTTTAGCACGTTCCATCAGCTTGCATAATTCATCACGTACAGGCAAGAATTCTTTTACACAATCCGGAGAAATCGGATTAAAGTTGTTGTCCACATGTTCCTTACATGGTTCACAAATTCGCTTCAAGCAATAAAGCATCTGCTCACAGCTGTTACTTCCCAAGTGGAACCAAGTATTCTTTTCCATAGCCACGGTTATCGGCAAACGGCGGAGACCAAGTATTTCTTTACGACGACGTTTCTTCAACATTTTCTTCTGGTCGTCTGTCGCATTCATAGCCTTTCGTAGCTACGCAAATCTTCATTGATGAACCCGTCGGTTACCTGTACATACGTCTTTTCACAGAAACCCACATAATCGGTCAGTGTTTCCTGAACATGCTGACGAAGCAAAGCCAAAGTTTCACCCTTATCCTTACTGCTCATCATGCGTTTAAACACATCATCCTGGCTTTCAATCTTTTCCTTCTTGCCATATTTAATGTTACTACGAACAAGAAGTACCACAGCTATTACGATAAATACAAACATACCGAAGAAGCTGGTGTAGAACATGATGAAAGTTACCAACGCACAGATGGTGAAAGCCACAAATGCGGTAATAAACCAACCACCAATCACTGAAAGCATACCCGTAATACGATATACGGCACTCTCACGACTCCAGGCACGGTCGGCCAACGAGCTACCCATTGCTACAATGAATGTAACATAAGTAGTAGACAAAGGCAGTTTCATGGTCGTACCAATGATAATCAACAATCCGGAAAGAACCAGATTCACAGAAGCACGTACCATATCAAACGCAGCTCCGTCTGCCAAAATAACCTCATCTTTATTGAAACGGCTGTCAATCCAGCGACGAACATTTACCGGAATAACACGTACCAGAAAATCATTGATATTAGTTGCACGACGAACAATCACACGAGCCAATGCTGAAGAGCCGAACATTTCATCACCTTCTTCCTGACGAGCCAAATCTACAGAAGTCTTGATTACATTCTTCGCTTTCTTTGAAGTAGCCAGCGCGTATACCATCACGATACCAGATGCAATCAGGAAAATAGGAGGAGTCTTGGCAGAAGACATCAACGAAGACATCATAAAGTCATGTATTCCAGCGCCGTTAGAATTAGCGACATAATCTGTATAAGCAGAGAAACCAGCCAAAGGTACACCGATAAAGTTTACCAAGTCATTTCCGGCAAAAGCCAATGCCAGAGAGAATGTACCCAGCAATACAATAATCTTAAATACATTCACCTTGCACCAGTGCAACACCTGCATGAGTATGGTAAATACAACAAAGCATCCACCTACCAATGCTATTGTATTATCTTGAATCCATTGCAAAGCTCCGGAGTCATAAAAGATGCACTCTTCAACCCCTTAATGATGATAAAATATCCCAAAGAAGTTACGGCAATACCACCGAAAATTCCGATAGTCCAAGAAAGATTCTTTTTATAATTGAAACTGAAAATTAGTCGGGATATATATTGTACAACAGTACCCACAATAAAAGCGACGGCTACTGAAAGGAAAATACCCATAATCACTGAAAGAGCCTTTTCCGTATTCATCATATCACCTAAGGTTAACAGCCCGGTTTCATCACCGACAATCTTCAGAATGGCAAGAATAAAAGTACCTCCTAATAATTCAAATACCATTGAAACAGTGGTAGAAGTAGGAAGTCCTAACGTATTAAAGACATCCAGAAGGACTACATCCGTCACCATTACCGCGAGCAGAATACACATGATTTCATAAAAGCTGAAGTTACCGGATGAAAAATTCCGTGACGGGCAATATCCATCATCCCGTTACTCAGCACCGCTCCAGCAAACACTCCGATAGCAGCTACAATAATAATAGTTCTGAACTTTGCTACTTTTGCACCTACCGCAGAGTTCATGAAATTCACTGCGTCATTACTGACCCCCACCAGCAAATCAAAGACTGCCAGCATAAATAAGAAAATAACAATTCCTAAATAAACAGTTTCCATACTTGTTTTGTTAAGTTTTTTCCGAGTGCAAAAATATTTCGTTCGTGTTATAAAAGAATGAAGTGATTTAAACTTATGTATATCAATTAAAATATTGTCAAACAGCGTACAAATAGAATTATTCATTATATTATGGGTGACCAAACTCATTCA
>ENA-OPYS01000067-OPYS01000067.1-human-gut-metagenome-genome-assembly--contig:-NODE-67-length-15479-cov-1.209289_pt1 | contig 15479 bp, 14 predicted proteins | sample MGYA00242635_ERZ504478 | MGnify/ENA primary metagenome ERZ504478 (study PRJEB26092, sample SAMD00036246) | human gut metagenome | host: Homo sapiens | study: EMG produced TPA metagenomics assembly of... | reverse complement strand
GTAAAGACATTGAGAATCGTTGGCGTGAACCGGGCGATGAGGCTTACACAGATGTGCCGCGCTATATTTCATCTGAGAGTGAATTGTACAACTATAACTACCAAAGCATGTATGCCAATTCGTCCATTAACGTGATTGATGCTACTAACTGGCGTCTAAGAAATTTGTCATTGACATACCGTATACCTGCCAGTGTGTGTCATAAACTATATTTGAAGAATGCACGTATCATGCTGGGTATGGAAAATGTATTTATGGTAGCCAAGAGCAGTAATGCCAAGTATTTGCTTGGTGGATATACGAAACCTAATTATCTGTGTGGCGTTTATCTGAATTTTTAACCTCGATTTTTGTAATATGAAACTTATGAATAGAATTATATATTTCTGTATTACATTGGCATGCTTTTTATGCAGCTCATGTAATGATTACCTGAATATTGCACCGAAAGGTAATAAGATACCTACGACTTTGGCGGATTTTGAAGCTTTATTGCGTGATCAGTATACCATCAGCAGAACGCCTGTAGAAAATGCCTTGTATTTGTTGAATGATGTATATCTGACAAATGCGAAGGTGAATACTCCGAGCTTGAGCCAGGCCAATTATATGTGGGATGAATCGGCTGACCGTATTATGCTGAATAATGCGGATGAAGGGACTTATTATGTACTTTATGGAGCTATTTCCAGTTGTAATCTGATTATCGCAAATGCACCTACAGCTACAGAAGCTACAGATGCAGAGCGAAAGGAAGTGATGGCGTATGCAAAAGTGATACGTGCACTTTGTTACGATGTGCTGGTTAATTATTATGCCGATACGTATGACAAGGCTACGGCAGCAGAGAAGCGTAGTGTACCTCTTATTGCCAGTGCGGATATTGATGCTCCTTATACGCAGGTTTCTATTCAGGAAATGTATGATTTTATCATACAGGATACGAAAGAAGCCATTGAGATGGGAATTCCAGCACAATCCATGACGGCTATTCATCCGAATTTGGGAGCTGCTTATGCTTTGTTGGCTCGTGTGTACTTGCAGATGCAGAATTATGACGAGGCTTTGCGCTATGCGAACCTGGCATTGGAACAGAATAATCAGCTTTTTGACTGGAATGCATTTTATGAGGAACATCAGGCGGCAATTGATGATCCGGACAATTATGACAAAATTGTTACCCCTATGCAATATGATTACGTGGAAAATTATTATTTGCGTTATGGAGTACAGTCAAACTTTGATAGTTATGAATACAACATACCGGTAGAAAGAGCTGAACGTTTTGAAGAAGGAGATGCTCGTTTCCTTTCACGCTGGAAATTGAAGGTAGACAATAATGATACATATTACAAGGCTTTGGAGTCTGGCTTCTTCAATCATGGCGGTTTGACAACTTGTGAAGCGTATCTTATTAAAGCGGAATGCCAGGCTCGGTTAGCTCAGAACAATGATTATGCTGAATCTATGAATACTCTGAATTCCGTGCGGATAACCCGTATTCGTCCTGATAAGTATCAGCCGGCTACAGCTGCTACACTGGAGGAGGCTCTTTCTCTGATTCGTCGTACCAAAGATAATGAGTTGATATTCTCTATTGTTCCTTTTGCAGACGCCCGTCGTTTTAATCTGGAAGGTACGTATGCTAGTACTTTAATCAAAACTTATGAGGGGAAGGAATATAGTTTGAGTCCGACGTCTCATTTATGGACCATGCCTTTCCCGGCAGGAGCTCTTAATAATCCTGGAAACGGATCGATAGAACAAAATGTATCTAAATAAACATTATTATGAAAATGAAGAAAATCTCTGGTTTAGCCATTTTAGGTTTGATGATGCTGTCATGCGGCAGTCAGCCGAAAGTAGATGGCTATGTGTTGAAAGGTAATATTGAAGGCTTGCCCGACGGCACGCATGTGCAGTTGGTACCGGTAAGCCATGACAGTGAACAGCCTTTTGCCGATACGACGGTAGTTAACGGGCAATTTGTGTTTACAGGAAAAATGGAAGAGCCGAGAGCTTTTCATTTATTGGTGAAAGATGCGTATGGTTCACGTAATCTTATGTTGGAAAATGCCCAGATGGAGGTTACGGGAAAGCTGGTGGCCAAGAAGGAATCTGACGGGGGAGTTTCCTATAATCTGTCTTCTTTGTCGGTAAAGGGTTCTCCGCTGAGTGCGCGCTACGACTCATTACTTTCTGCGCGTACCTACCTGGATTCATTGTATGCACTTAATGCCCGTAAATTTGCTGCTTTTGACAGCTTGATGATGGCTGCTTATAAATCAAAGGATCAGGCGAAAATTAAGGAGCTTCGGCAGAGTGCGGATGGAAAAGCCAGGGCTGAAGCTGATAAAGTCTTTTTTGGTACTGTAGATTCACTGTATCATCAGGTAGTCATGGCAAACAAGGATTCATTCTGGGGGCCATTGATGATGATTTCGTTTACCAGCTATTTGAGTGAAGATATGAAACCTTGGTATGAAGCATTGTCTTCTGCTGCCAAGGAGTCGTACTACGGGCAGAAGGTAAAAGAAGAACTTTATCCGGCAGGTAAAGAAGGTACGGTGGTACCCGATTTCAAGGTTAAAGATAAATCAGGAAAGGAAGTAGCCCTTTCCACATTGCGACAAGGAAAAAAATATGTATTGATTGATTTTTGGGCTTCCTGGTGTAACCCGTGTCGGAAAGAGATTCCGAACCTGAAGAAGCTGTATGCACAATATAGTGAAAAAGGTTTTGAGATTGTAAGTATCTCTATCGATCAAAAGAAGGCTGACTGGGAGAAAGCTTTGAAAGAAGAGGGACTTCCCTGGCCGAACTTCCTAGATGAAACAGGAGTCGCTGCACTCTATAAGGTGAAATTTGTACCTACAATGTATCTGATTAATGCAGACGGTGTGATGGTTGGTGAAAATTTGCGAGGTGAGGCTTTGGCTGAGAAATTGAAGGAACTTTTTCAATAAGAGTCGAACGAAGCGGGAATATGATACGAAAATCCGTGTAAGGGGACTTCGAATACAGGCGGTGCATAAATCTGAACAGTCAGATTTGTGTACCGTTTTTTTATGGAATGAATAAAGGAATCCATTCAGATGTAGGGAAGGAAATCCCGGACTTTGTGCGGAAGAAAAGATAAAAAAAGTGGAGGTGCGCTTGAGGTGCACCTCCACTTTGTATCGTGTTCCGGTCGTACTGGATTATTTTTTACGGTTGGCTTCCACCCACTTACGAGCATTAACGAAGGCTTCCATCCACGGAGTGATCTGGTCTTCTTCTTTGCGGTCAAGCGGATAGTATGCGTTTTCCCATGGGAAGCAAGCACGTTCCAGATGAGGCATCATGGCCAGATGACGTCCGTCCTGGCTGGCGATACCGGCTACGCTGTAGTCAGAACCGTTCGGGTTGCCTGGATATTCATCGTATGAATATTTCAGCACTACGTTGTAGTGGTCTTCTGGATAAGGCAATGAGAACTTACCTTCTCCGTGAGCTACCCAAATACCCAGTTTAGAGCCGCTCAGTGAACCGAACATCACGCTGCGGTTCATCGGTACGGTTACACCCAGGAAGTTGGATTCAAACTTATGTGAGTCGTTATGCAGCATCTTGCCTTTCTTCTTGTCTTCCGGAGTAATCAGTCCCAGTTCCATCATCAGCTGGCAGCCGTTGCAGACACCCAGTGACAATGTGTCTTCACGAGCGTAGAAGTTGTCGAGGGCAGCTTTTGCTTTTGGGTTGAACAGGAAGCTTCCGGCCCATCCTTTGGCAGAACCCAGTACGTCGGAGTTAGAGAATCCACCGCAGTAAACTACCATGTTGATGTCTTCCAGTGTTTCACGTCCGCTAATCAGGTCGGTCATTGTTACGTCTTTCACGTCGAAGCCTGCCAGATACAGCATGTAAGCCATTTCACGTTCACCGTTAGTTCCCTTTTCACGGATGATGGCTGCTTTGATGCCGCTTGGTGTGCGACGGTTCGGATCGAGACCGAACTGCGACAGTTTACCGGTGAATGACTTGTCGAATACAAATTCCAGCGGTTGCTGCTTGTAGTTTTCGAAACGTTTCTTGGCACAGCCGTTCATGCTCTGCTTGCGGTCGAGCAGGTAAGAAGTAGAATACCCATACATCACGCAAGTAGTCGATACCGAACTGGTAAGTTGCATCGTGCAGAGTTGCCAGGATGTGACGTTCTTCGGTCGGCACACCAATCTTCACGTAACCTACACCTGCATCTTCCAGAATCTTCTTGACTTCTGCCTTGTGCTTGTCGGCTACCTGGATAACTACACCCGGATTTTCGGCGAACAGAATCTTCACGATGTCATCGCACTTAATCTTGTCGAGGTTGATTTCCATACCGCCTTCTGTATTGGCAAAGCACATTTCCAAAAGGGTAGTAATCAAACCACCGGCAGAAATATCGTGTCCGGCCAGAATCAAGCCTTTGTTCACCAGTTCCTGAACAGCCAGGAATGCATCGCGGAAGTATTCCGGATTCTGTACAGTCGGCACGTCATCGCCCACCTTGTTGAGTGACTGTGCGAAAGCAGAACCACCCAGACGGAGCTGGTCGAAGCTGAAGTCAATATGATAGAAGGTAGATTTCGGTTTGTTGACCATGACCGGAGAAACCACTTTCTTGATGTCGGAAACTTCACCGCCGGCAGAAACGATAACGGTTCCCGGGCTGATAATTTTTTCGCCGTTCGGATATTTCTGTGTCATTGACAGAGAGTCCTTACCGGTTGGCACGTTAATTTGTAGTTCGCAGCAGAAGTCTGACAATGCTTTCACTGCTTTGTACAGACGGGCGTCTTCACCTTCCTGTGCACGACAAGGCCACATCCAGTTGGCTGATAATGAAATGCTGTCCATTCCTTCTGCCAGCGGAGCCCATACCAGGTTAGTCAGTGCTTCGGATACGGCTAGAACAGAACCTGCTTCCGGATTAGCCAAGGCAGCCTGCGGAGCATGTCCCAGTGCAGTAGCGATACCTTTTTCACCACGGTAGTCGAGGGCAACCACACCACAATCGCTCAACGGCAACTGCAATTCACCCTGACACTGCTGGCGGGCAATCTTACCTGTTACGGAGCGGTCTACTTTGTTGGTCAACCAATCCTTGCAGGCTACAGCTTCCAGCTGCAGTACGCGGCGCAAATATTCATTCAGTTTGGTGACATCGTAAGAAACGTTTTCATAGTGACGTTCTACAGTCTTGTCCACCATATAAGTTTTCGGAGAAGAGCCGAACATCTGGTCTACGGCCAGGTCGAACGGACGTACGCCGTCAGCCTGTTCGAAGGCAAAACGATGGTCGCCGGTAGTTTCACCTACCACGTACATCGGTGCACGTTCGCGTTCTGCAATCTTGTGTACATGTTCGATGGCTTTTTCGTCAATCAGCAAGCCCATACGTTCCTGTGATTCGTTGGCGATGATTTCCTTGGCAGAAAGTGTTTCATCGCCGATAGGCAACTTGTCCATGTGAATCAGACCACCGCAGTCTTCCACCAGCTCAGACAGACAGTTTACGTGTCCGGCAGAACCGTGGTCGTGGATAGATACAATTGGGTTTTCGTCTTCTTCGCACAATGCACGTACCACGTTGTAAGCACGTTTCTGCATTTCTGCATTGGCACGCTGGATAGCGTTCAGCTCGATACCAGAAGAGTAACGTCCTGTTTCTACAGAAGAAACGGAACCACCACCCAGACCGATGCGGTAGTTGTCACCACCCATAACTACGACCTTGTTTCCTGCTTCGGGGCTACCCTTCAAGCAGTCGCGCTGTGTGCCGTAACCCACACCACCTGCCAGCATGATAACCTTGTCGTAGGCATATTTTTCGTTGTTTTCTTCGTGTTCGAAAGTCAGAACAGAACCACAAATCAGCGGCTGTCCGAACTTGTTACCAAAGTCAGAAGCACCGTTTGATGCCTTGATCAGAATCTGTTCCGGAGTCTGGTACAACCATTTGCGCACCGGCAGAATGTTTTCCCAGTCACGTCCTTCGTCCGTACGCGGATAAGAAGTCATGTACACGGCAGTTCCGGCAATCGGCCATGAACCTTTACCACCCCCCATACGGTCGCGGATTTCACCACCTGTACCGGTAGACGCACCGTTGAACGGTTCTACGGTAGTCGGGAAGTTGTGAGTTTCCGCTTTCAGTGAGATAACGGTCTTAATATCTTTAATAATGAAGTAATCAGAAGTAGAGTGATCGGCCGGAGCGAATTGTTCTACCACCGGACCTTCGGCAAAGGCTACGTTGTCTTTGTAAGCCGAGATAATTTTGTTAGGATTTTCCTGTGTAGTTTTCTTGATCATCTGGAACAGAGAAGACTCCATTTCCTGTCCGTCGATGATGAATGTACCACCGAAAATTTTGTGGCGGCAGTGTTCAGAGTTAATCTGTGCGAAACCGAATACTTCCGAGTCAGTCAGTTTGCGGCCCAGGTCCTTTTCCACCTTCATCAGGTAGTCCATTTCTTCGCGTGACAGCGCCAGACCTTCCTTTTCGTTGTATTCTTCCAGGTTTTCGATGTATATGATAGGCTGCGGTTTGATGTCTACCGTGAAAATTTCCTGATCCAGTCCGTGGTACATACGTTGCAACATCGGGTCGTGGTCGGCGTTTTCATCTTTCACCGGGAAGTATTCCTCGATACGACGGATACCGTTGAGACCCATGTTCTGGGTGATTTCAACCGCATTTGTACTCCATGGAGTAATCATTTCACGGCGTGGGCCGATGAACCATCCTTTCAGGTTGTCTTCGTTTTCCACAGTGGCATCGCTGTACAGCCAGCATAGTTTCTTGACGTCTTCAGCATTCAGTTCCTGATTGCATTCCGTGGCAATCACACTGTTTGTGGGTGTTCTGAAAAATAGAATCATAGCACTTGTATGTTATAATGAATATTCAATGCGCTTTAAAAGTGGTACAAAGGTAGAGAAAATCCTCGGAATTACGAAGAAAAAATAAAAGTTATCACAGAATATGCCTATCTTTGCGCCTTAAATTAAAAAACTCTTTTTGTTTATGTGGTTACAATTACTGTTTGTGTTACTGGCAATTATTGTCGGAGCGCGTGTAGGCGGCATCGGTCTGGGAGTCTTTGGGGGCTTGGGACTGGCCGTACTTACTTTTGTCTTTGGTCTTGAACCCACCACTCCCCCTATTGATGTGATGCTGATGATTGTGGCAGTGATTGCAGCTGCCGGTTGCATGCAGGCTGCCGGAGGGCTGGATTTGATGGTGAAATGGGCGGAGAAAATCTTGCGTCGCCATCCTCAGCGCATCACGCTGTTGAGTCCGCTGGTGACTTACCTTTTTACCTTCTTTGCCGGAACGGGGCATGTGGCCTATTCCGTACTTCCGGTCATTGCCGAAGTGGCTCGTGAAACGGGCATTCGTCCGGAACGTCCGATGGGGATTGCTGTCATTGCTTCCCAGCAGGCTATTACTGCCAGTCCTATTTCTGCGGCTACGGTAGCCCTGCTGAGTATGTTGGCCGGATATGACATTACCTTGTTTGATATTTTGAAGATTTCCATTCCCTGCACCTTGGTGGGTGTACTGGCCGGTGCGATTTATTCCATGCGGGTAGGCAAGGAGCTGAAAGATGATCCTGTATATCAGGCACGCTTGAAGTCGGGCGAACTGTCGGGTGCCAATTATTGTACAGCTGAAGTGGCTAATCCTGGCAAGGCGCTGACCTCCGTACTGCTGTTTTTAGGTGCCACGGTCGGCATCGTGCTGTTTGGCTCCATCGATAGTCTTCGTCCGTCATTCCAAACCTCTGAGGGGGTAGTGGTGATGCAGATGGCGCACATCATTGAAGTGCTCATGCTGTCGGTAGCTGCACTGATTCTGTTGCTGACCGGCACCAGTGGGATGAAGGCCGCCAAAAGTTCGGTCTTTAATGCGGGTATGCAGGCAGTAGTGGCTATTTTTCGGTATTGCGTGGATGGGCGATACCTTTATCTCGGGCAACATTGCCGTCATCAAGGAAAATATATTCGGTCTGGTGACCGATATGCCGTGGCTTTTCGGTATTGCGCTTTTTGTCATGTCCATCCTGCTGTTCAGTCAGGCGGCAACCATCCGTGCCTTGCTCCCTTTGGGTATGGCGCTGGGTATTTCACCCTATATGCTGATTGCCCTCTTTCCGGCAGTCAACGGGTATTTTTTCATCCCGAACTATCCGACGGTGGTGGCAGCCATCAATTTTGATACCACAGGTACCACCCGTATCGGAAAATACGTGCTGAACCATTCTTTCATGATGCCAGGACTGATTTCTACCATTGTGGCGGTAGGGCTGGCATTCTGGCTGTACTCTTTGTGTGATAGAAATTCGCAAACCTCTCTTTATTGAGGAAAGAGCGGGCTTGCCTGTTTTATGTTTCCCTGACTGGAAACGTATGTTTCTCATGGCGGAACCCTACGTTTCCCGACAGGGAACATACGTTTTGTGCCGGGAGACGTAAAAAATGTAGAAATGTCTTCCTGTTATCTCTTTAGGGTTTCTTAAATTGTTGTTTTTTCAGACATGCTCTTAATGATAATCGTATAAAAATGTAGGTACTTTCGTAAAAAAGTAGCATCTTTGCAGTATGAATTGGATTGAACAGGTTACTATACTTGATTTGTTGCTGAAGGGATTGATTATCGGCATTGTCGTGTCTGCTCCTTTGGGACCGGTCGGTGTGCTCTGTATTCAGCGTACGTTGAACAAAGGGCGCTGGTTTGGTTTCGTGACAGGAGTCGGGGCGGCATTAAGTGATATTTGCTATGCGTTGATTACGGGATACGGAATGAGTTTCATGGACGAACTCATCCTGAAGCATCATATTTTTCTTCAGGTGGTGGGCAGCATCATGTTGCTGGCTTTTGGTATCTATACCTTCCGCAGTAATCCGGTGAAGTCACTTCGTCCGTCTTCAGGTACGCGCGGAACGTATCTGCACAATTTCGTAACGGCATTTTTTGTTACCCTGTCCAATCCCTTGATTATTTTCCTGTTCATCGGTCTGTTTGCCCGTTTTTCGTTTGTCATGCCGGGCAGTCCCATCGGATTTCAGTTAGTGGCTATTTGGCCATTATCCTGGGCGCATTGGGCTGGTGGTTCAGCATTACTTATTTTGTCAATAAAGTACGTTCACGATTTAATTTGCGCGGCATCTGGGTGCTCAATCGCATCATCGGTGTCGTGGTCATGATAGCGGCGGTGGTGGGAATCGTCCTGGCCATTGCCGGCAAATCTTTTTCTTGATAGGATATGTATATTTCTCAACAACTTAAAAAAAAGAATATCGCCGAATACCTGCTGTATATGTGGCAGGTGGAGGACTTGATTCGTGCTAACGGCTGCGACATGGAACGCATCCGCAAGAATATCATCGAGCCTTATCCGGCTACCGACGAGCAGAAGAAGGAACTGGCCCGCTGGTATGAAGACTTGATTAACATGATGCAGCAGGAGGGAGTGCTGGAAAAGGGACACGTGCAGATTAACAAGAACATCATTGTCTGGCTGACCGACCTGCACCTGCGTTTGTTGCGTTCGCCTAAATTCCCGTATTACAGTGCGGCGTATTACAAGGTGCTTCCTTTTATTGTGGAACTGCGTGCCAAGGGTGGCGACAAGGATGTGCCCGAACTGGAGACTTGCTTCGATGCCATGTATGGGGTGCTGATGCTGAAGCTGCAGAAGAAGGAAATCAGTGAAGAAACCATGAAGGCAGTGAAGGCCATCAGTGATTTGCTGGCGATGCTGGCCGGATATTATATTAAGGATAAGGAAGGCGATTTGGAACTGGATTAAAACATCACAGAAAATGAAAAAGATATTAGTGACGGGAGCCAACGGACAGTTGGGTAATGAAATGCGTCTGCTGGCAGAAGAACACAAGAATTTTGAGTATTTCTTTACTGACGTGGCAGAACTGGACATCTGCGACGAGCAGGCAGTAATGGATTTCGTTTCGACTCATCAGATTGATGTGATTGTGAACTGTGCGGCTTATACGGCAGTCGACAAGGCAGAGGACAACGTGGAGCTCTGCGACAAACTGAATCATGTGGCTCCGGGCTATCTGCCAAGGCAGCACAGAGCCGTAACGGCTGGCTGGTGCAGGTGTCTACGGATTATGTGTTCGACGGCACAGCACATATTCCTTATAAGGAAGAAGATACACCGTGTCCGAATTCCGTATATGGCTCTACCAAGCTGGCTGGTGAGCAGGAAGCGTTGAAGCAGTGTCCTAATACGATGGTGATTCGTACGGCATGGCTGTATTCTACGTTTGGCAACAATTTCGTAAAGACCATGATTCGCTTGGGGCAGGAGAAAGAAACGCTGGGAGTTATCTTCGACCAGATTGGTACGCCGACCTATGCACGCGATTTGGCTCAGGCCATTTTTGTAGCTCTGGAGAAGGGTATCGTGCCGGGTGTTTATCATTTCAGCAACGAAGGAGTCTGCTCCTGGTATGATTTTACCAAGGCTATCCATCGCTTGGCAGGTATCACCACTTGCCATGTGTCTCCGCTTCACACAGAGGACTATCCTACGAAAGCCTGTCGTCCGCACTATTCTGTGCTCGACAAGACCAAGCTGAAGAAAACCTATGGCGTGGAAGTGCCTTACTGGATGGACAGTCTGGCAGAATGTATTGAAAAATTAAAACAATAAATATGGCAAATCAGGAAATAGCAAGAAGACGAACATTTGCGATTATCGCGCATCCGGATGCCGGTAAGACCTCGTTGACGGAAAAGCTGTTGCTTTTCGGTGGACAGATTCAGGTGGCCGGAGCCGTGAAATCAAACAAGATAAAGAAAACCGCCACGTCCGACTGGATGGACATCGAAAAGCAGCGTGGTATCTCGGTCACTACCTCCGTGATGGAATTTGACTACCATGACTATAAGATTAATATCCTCGATACACCGGGTCACCAGGATTTTGCCGAAGATACGTATCGTACCTTGACGGCAGTGGACAGTGTAATCATCGTGGTGGACGGAGCGAAGGGTGTGGAAACACAGACTCGTAAGCTGATGGAAGTCTGCCGTATGCGTAACACGCCGGTGATTATCTTCGTCAACAAGATGGACCGTGAGGCTAAAGACCCGTTCGATTTGCTGGATGAACTGGAGGAAGAACTGGTTATCAACGTGCGCCCGCTGACGTGGCCGATTGAGAGTGGTCCACGTTTCAAGGGGGTGTATAACATCTACGAGCAGAAACTGAACCTTTTTCAGCCTTCCAAGCAGGTGGTGACGGAGAAGGTGGAAGTAGACATCCATACAGAGGATTTGGACAACCATATCGGTACACCGCTGGCTGAAAAGTTGCGCAGTGAGCTGGAACTGATTGACGGAGTATATCCGGAATTCAACGTAGATGATTACCTGAAAGGAGAATTGGCTCCGGTGTTCTTTGGTTCGGCTTTGAACAACTTCGGTGTGCAGGAATTGCTCGATTGTTTTGTGGAAATTGCGCCAAGTCCGCGTCCGGTACAGGCAGAAGAACGCGAGGTGCAGCCTGAAGAACCTAAGTTTACCGGCTTTGTGTTCAAGATTACGGCCAACATCGACCCGAACCACCGTTCGTGTGTAGCCTTCTGTAAGGTATGTTCTGGTAAGTTTACTCGTAACACGCCGTATCTGCACGTGCGTCATAACAAGACCATGCGCTTTTCTTCACCCACGCAGTTCATGGCACAGCGCAAGACTACAGTAGATGAGGCTTGGGCTGGCGATATTATCGGTTTGCCGGATAACGGTACGTTCAAGATTGGTGATACGCTGACTGAAGGTGAACTGCTGCACTTCAAGGGATTGCCGAGCTTCTCTCCGGAAATGTTCAAGTACATCGAGAATGCCGATCCGATGAAGACCAAGCAGTTGAACAAGGGTATCGACCAGCTGATGGACGAAGGTGTGGCACAGCTGTTTGTCAACCAGTTCAACGGACGCAAGATTATCGGTACGGTAGGCCAGTTGCAGTTTGAGGTAATTCAGTATCGTTTGGAGAACGAATACAATGCGAAGTGTCGCTGGGAACCGTTGAGCTTGTATAAAGCCTGCTGGATTGAAAGCGATGATCCGGCTGAACTGGAAGCTTTCAAGAAACGTAAGTATCAGTATATGGCGAAAGACCGTGACGGACGCGATGTGTTCCTGGCCGATAGCGGTTATGTGCTTCAGATGGCACAGATGGACTTCAAGCACATCAAGTTCCATTTTACCAGTGAGTTCTAAGGAAGACATAAGATATAAACATAGAAAAAGGCAGGAAAGTGAACCGCTCTCCTGCCTTTTTTATATCCTTAAATTTGTTTCCTTTGCCAGCTTCCCTTTTTCAGATAGAGATAGCTCAGCAGGCCGATGGCTCCGGCATATACGTGTTCGGCAAACCAGCATACGGCTACATCCATTTTCAAAAGAAGGATGACCGTGACGATGAAGATCAGGTAGCAGGTCAGGGCTACTATCTCCAGCAGGAAGGCAGAGCGGGTGTCACCCGTGCCGGATACGGACTGGAAGAAAATGAATCCGGCACATTGGAAGAGGTAGCTGGAGCAGAGTACCCAGAGGGTTGGGACGGCAGCTTCTACCAGATCGGGCATGTCGGTATAGATGTGGAGCACATACGTAGGCAGACAGGCTATCAGCAGAATAACGGGCCAGACAATGCAGGTGCAGAGCTGTACGTGCTGCCGGATGGTGGGCATGACATAGCGGGCTTCTCCGCTGCCAATCAGGTTGCTGACCAGGGAACTGCAGGTGGAGGCAAAGGCCGTGATGGTCATGAACGGGATGCTTGATACGTTACGTACAATGTTGGTGATGGCCAGTGAACGTTCGCCAGGTGCTCGATGAAGATGAAAAAGAGGAACCAGGTGCTGATGGAAATCGCGTTCTGTATCATAGTCCACAGCGACACGTTCATGATGCGTTTCAGCTCCGTCCACCGGAAACTGACCAGCTGGTTCAGCCCGTATCTGGCACAGTCTATCCGCCGTGTGGTGTAGATGATGAAAAAGAGCATCGATACCAGTTCCGCCAGTGAAGAGCCGATGGCGGCTCCGGCAATGCCCAGTGCCGGAAATCCCAGTTTCCCGAACACCAGAATATAATTGAATACTACGTTCGACATCACCATGACGATGGAGTTTAGCGTAAGGGTCTTGGTCTGTGTGGTTCCCACAAAGAACGCCCGGAACATGATGGCCACGAACGAGAAGAAGAAGCCGAACACCCGCCAGTTGATGTAGCTCACCGCTGCCTCGCAGACGCGGGGAGAGGCTACCACGTGCGACAATATCCAGGGAGAGAACAGCCGGGAAAGGGTGAACATGACCAGTGCCATGACCAGCAGGAAATAAATTCCCTGATAGAAGATGGGGCCAATCATCCGGAAGTTGCCCTCCCCGTTACGGCGGGCAATCAGAATCTGCGAGCCGATGCTGAAGCCGAAACCCAGCATGAAGATGGCCAGATAGTACACTCCTGCAATGGCCGAGGCGCCCAGCTCCACTTCGCCCACACGCCCCATGAAGGCCGTATCGGTCATGCCGATAAGCTGTTCCATAATCAGGCTGATAAGGATGGGGTAGGCCACCTTCCATATTTCTCTGTTGGTATATTTGGTATGCATAAAAGACTGTTTTTATTTGTGGGGATGCAAAGGTACGACAATTCCGCATAAAAAAAGACCATCCTTTGGGGTAAGGACAGTCTTTTTTTGTACTTTTTCTGAAAGAAAAGTTATGCTTCAGCCGCAGGAGCTTCTTCTGCGTGGGCAGCAGCCTCAGCTTCAGCCTTGGCAGCAGCTTCAGCAGCTTTCTTTTCAGCTACCTTCTTAGCGATTTCTTCGTTTACTTTCTTTTCAGCTTCCAGACGTGCTTTTGCTTCAGCTTTCTTGGCTTCGTCCTGTTTTGCTTTCAAAGCAGCCAGACCTGACTGTTTGTTTTCTTTCCAGGCGTTGAACTTAGCTTCAGCCTGTGCTTCATCGAATGCACCTTTAGCCACACCGCCCATCAGGTGTTTCTTCATGTACACACTTCGCGAGACAGGATGTTGCGTACGGTGTCAGTAGGCTGTGCACCTACCAGTACCCAGTGCAATGCACGTTCAAAATTCAAATCTACTGTGGCAGGATTGGTGTTCGGATTGTAAGTACCAATTTTTTCAGTAAATTTACCATCACGTGGAGCTCTTACGTCTGCGATAACGATTGAATAAAACGCATAGCTTTTGCGTCCGTTTCTTTGCAATCTGATTTTAGTTGCCATTTCTAAATAATGTTTTTATAATTAATGATTTGAATTAATGCTAATAACCCGTATTAGCGGGTGCAAAGGTAAGACTTTTCTTTTGAATCGCAAAGACTTGGATGAGATAAAATATAATTTTTATAAAAAGGTGAACGGACATAGTGTTAATCGCTAGAAAAATTATATATTTGCAACAGTTACAATTTAACTAAAAAATAAAAATTATGATTTCACAAAAATTACAAGACGCAATTAATGCTCAGATTGTAGCCGAAATGTGGTCGGCCAATCTTTATCTTTCCATGTCTTATTTCTTCGCTGCGAAAGGCTATGAAGGTTTTGCTTCATGGATGAAAGCGCAGGCTCATGAGGAGAGTGATCATGCTGATGTGTTGGCGCAATATGTGATGAAACGTGGCGGACAAGCCAAGGTGGGGGCTGTGGATGCTGTTCCTCAGGAATGGGCTTCTCCGCTGGATGTGTTCGAGCATGTATACAAGCATGAATGCCATGTTCCGAATTGATTGACAAACTGGTAGATGTTGCTTCTGCTGAAAAGGACAAGGCTTCTCAGGATTTCTTGTGGGGATTTGTACGCGAGCAGGTAGAAGAGGAAGCTACCGTTCAGGGTATTTTGGACAAGATCAAGCTGGGTGGTGATGTGGCTTTGTATCATTTGGATATTCAACTTGGCGCAAGAAAATAAGCGAAAGAGAAACGAATGCCTGTTTTTGTCTTCTGCAGATAAAGATGCAGGTGTTTATCGGAAATAGAAAGTGGGTGTGTTAAAATCCAGTTTTTGGAAATATGAATTTATAATTTGAGCATCCTAAAAGACTAAAGAAAGGGTCGCATCAAACTCTGTATTGGTACAACCTTCCGCGATAGCGTATAAGCTATAAAAAAGATAGCCGTCCAGATTTTGGGGGCGGCTATTTTTTGTGTCTGCTTCCATTTGCCCGGAAGTAAATCACGATATTTTTCTATAGAGGTATTGGGAAACCATGCGGCACAACGGTCTATAATGTCGCATAGGTATTCAAATACGTTTATACCACACCTGTGACAGGTAATGGCCAATGAATAAGTGTTATAATTACTATCTGTAACTTTTCGGAGCAGTCATTTTTTGTTTTGACACATTTCATCTCCTTGCTTTTTTTACAGTATTTCTC
>ENA-OPYS01000066-OPYS01000066.1-human-gut-metagenome-genome-assembly--contig:-NODE-66-length-15550-cov-1.123322_pt1 | contig 15550 bp, 19 predicted proteins | sample MGYA00242635_ERZ504478 | MGnify/ENA primary metagenome ERZ504478 (study PRJEB26092, sample SAMD00036246) | human gut metagenome | host: Homo sapiens | study: EMG produced TPA metagenomics assembly of... | reverse complement strand
CAAAATTCAAAAATCATTTAGCAAGAACTAATCTTGCTAGAAACACTATTAACTCGTATGTGTGGACTGTAGAATATTTTCTCAATCATTATGGAGAAGTGAACAAGAAGTAACTTTTAGCATACAAGGGGATTTAGTCGAAAACTTCAAACCTCAAACTGTCAATCTTCGTTTGCAGGGAATTAACAAGTATCTGGAGTTTACAAAGCAAGAAAAATTGAAAGTGAAGTTTGTAAAGGTACAACAGAAGAATTTTTTGGAAAACGTAATCAGTGATGCAGATTATAAATTTCTCAAAGCCAGACTCAAGACAGATGGTTATGATGAATGGTATTTTATAGTGTGGTTTATGGCTGCTACCGGAGCACGAGTTAGTGAATTGCTCCATATCAAAGCGGAACATATCGGTGTAGGTTATCTTGACCTATATAGTAAAGGTGGAAAGATTCGTAGGTTATATATACCTAAGACTCTACGAACAGAGGCAGATAAATGGTTAAAAGGCCAAGGCTTAACATCTGGATATATCTTTCTAAATCGTTTTGGGCAGCGTATTACCACTCGTGGTATAGCATCACAACTCAAACATTTTGCAGAAAATATGGAATGAACAAAGAAGTGGTTTACCCTCATTCATTCCGTCATCGTTTTGCCAAAAACTTTCTTGACCGTTTCAATGATCTCGCTCTACTTGCCGACCTTATGGGGCATGAAAGTATTGAAACAACCCGCATTTATCTTCGCCGTACAGCAAGTGAACAGCAAAAAATTGTAGATAAAGTCGTGAACTGGTAGTCTGTCAATAGCCTTTAGAAGTGCAATTACTTACACTTCTAAGGCTTTTTGTATATTGTCAAGTGAAGAGAATAGCTTTTCTATCTTGGCAACTATACGGTATTGTTCAGCAAGAGGAGGTAAGAATATATGCATATTTTCTAAAACCCCAATATATAATTCCTTTTGGTTTGTGCTTCCTGCAAGATTCTCTTCCATATACTGTTGTATAGAGTCAGAAGATATATAAGCATAAACATACTGAGGACAAATACTTTTTAATACTCTTACAACAGAAACATGTGAATCAGGAACTACAAATGGATAGTTACCCAAGCAATTTGTATTAAATAATCTTGTTCTTCCAGCAGTGCCAGTACCCGTTGAATTTACAAGAATATCCCCAGTTTGTAATTTGTAAACTTCATTCCACTTTGTTAATCGTAGAAGGGTCTAAAAATTTTGCTTGCTCTAATGATACGCCACCATCTTTTAGATTACATTTTTGAGCAAATACCGGGTATGTTTTATCTTCTTCCGAGTATTTGGGTGATTTTCCTCTCGACAAGAAAGAACATATATCAACCAATTTGCAGGCGCACCAATTTTTAGGAATCTTCCTATACTGCGCGTTATCACAAGTAATTTTAGTACTCGGATTGATGCGCTTGAGCAGTTCTGATGCTGGCTCATCATTCGGGTCTTGAGGCACAAGTTTGCCGTGTATCGCCAAATCAAGTATCTTGCTTTTAGTCTTTTTAACGATAAATTGTAAATCGGTTTTACTTTGTTCAATTTCATCAATAAAAGCAAACCAGCGCTCTATTTCTATTATTATCCTTTCTTGCTCAGGAAGCGGTGGTAGAGGAATAGCTGTGTTGACAATTATTTCTTTCGAGATATTGGGTTGTGCTCCCCCACCTCCTTTTGCTATAAATATATCCCTATGAGATAAAAGAAAATAAAATAGGTAGTATTGAGTTATTGCATAATATTCAATACAGGCGCAACATGCTTGGTTTGTTGTTGCCGGGAAAGTGAGTATTCCCAATTTTCCTATTGTTGCCCCATACATAGCCATAAGAACACTTCCTGTAGGATTTATTTTAGCTGAAGAATTTGCAACTGCTTCTTCTGTAATACTTTCTGGAATATTAATAATTAAACCATCATTTAAGTCACCAGTTTTAAGCCATGGAATATTTCCACCATAATAAGATTTATTGGAACGACTTGGTGTTCCACCTGACTGCCAAATACCAATATTCCCTAAAGTTGTCCATACCCAATTCCCCGGTATCTCAAATGGTACGTTCTCATAATGGGGCGTATCGGAAGTTTTTATTAGGTGTAGTGTTGATAAATGTTATTGAAATGTAAAAAATGAGTTTGATATTTTGAATCATTCGGGTAAGTTTATTATAAATTAAAGAATCTCTTTTGTAGCATTTTTTTATATTGTATTCAAACTTATAGGCGATATTGATGCCACAAAAAAACGGATTCACCCGCTGAAATCCAGCACGGTGAATCCGTTTTCTATATAGATAAAGAATAAGTTTATTCCTTGTCTTTCAATGCGTCAAAAATCAGTTTTTTCCAGTTCGTCGGCCAGTTCCGGATTATCCTGGATGCACTGTTTGGCCGCATCACGTCCTTGACCTAATTTGGTGTCGTTGTAGCTGTACCATGAACACTCTTCTTGATGATGCCTAATTCAGCTCCCAAGTCGATAATTTCACCGCTGCGAGAGATACCTTCACCGAACATGATGTCGAATTCGGCTTTGCGGAAAGGAGGAGCTACCTTGTTCTTTACAACTTTGACACGTACCTGGTTACCGATGACTTCTTCGCCGTCTTTCAGCTGAGTAGCGCGACGGATGTCCAGACGGACAGAAGCATAGAACTTCAGGGCGTTACCACCAGTGGTAGTTTCGGGGTTACCGAACATCACACCGATCTTCTCACGCAACTGGTTGATGAAGATACAAGTGGTGTTGGTCTTGCTGATGGCAGAAGTCAGCTTACGCAGTGCCTGTGACATCAGGCGGGCTTGCAAGCTACCTTGTTGTCGCCCATGTCGCCTTCGATTTCAGCTTTCGGGGTAAGGGCAGCTACAGAGTCGATGACAATGATGTCGATGGCCGATGAACGGATCAGCTGTTCGGCGATTTCCAGCGCCTGTTCACCGTTGTCGGGCTGTGAAATCCACAAGTTGTCGATGTCCACTCCTAACTTGGCAGCATAGAAACGGTCGAATGCATGCTCAGCATCGATGAAAGCAGCGATACCGCCTGCTCTCTGTGCTTCAGCAATGGCATGAATGGCCAGTGTGGTCTTACCAGATGATTCCGGACCGTAGATTTCGATGATACGTCCTTTCGGATAACCGCCTACACCGAGTGCGGCGTTCAAGGCGATAGAACCGGTCGGGATGACTTCTACTTCCTGCACGTGGTCGTCGCCCATTTTCATGATAGAGCCTTTTCCAAAGCTCTTTTCAATCTTGTCCATGGCGGCCTGCAGGGCTTTCAGCTTTTCGCTGTTATTGGGTTTCGGGGCATTTTCAATGCCACCTTCAAACTCTAATTCGTCTTTTTTTGCCATAAATTACTGTAAGATTTGTGAGGCATGATCTTTGGTCTTTACTTCTTTAGGAGAAATAATCCGTTCGATAATGCCTTCTTCGTTAATGATGAAAGTGGTACGGAAGGTACCCATGTATTTGCGTCCGTACATGCTTTTTTCTCCCCATACACCGAAAGTCTCTACCAGCTTGTGTTCCGTATCGGCAATCAGTGTGAACGGAAGCTGGTTCTTTTCGATGAATTTCTGGTGTGACTTCTCGTCGTTGATGCTGACGCCGATTACTTCGTAACCCGCTTGCTTGAGTTCGGCATAGTTGTCGCGAAGGTTGCAAGCCTGTGCCGTACAGCCGGAAGTCATGTCTTTAGGGTAAAAATAGAGTACGATTTTTTGCCTGCATAATTGCTCAGGCGGATTTCTTCACCTTTTTCGTTGATTCCCAGTATTTCGGGAGCTTTGTCTCCAATATTCATATCGTAAGGGAAATTTTTAGAAAAAAAGAATCAGGAACGAAGAATGAGTACTCCTTCTTCATTCTTGATTCTTTTTATGGTTAAGGTAATGTGATTACAGTTCCAGGTCACCGTCGAATACTTCATGCCAAGGCAATCCGTATTTGTTCAAGCTTCCATGAATGGATCCGGATCGAATTCTTCTACATTCCATACACCCGGACGCTTCCACAAGCCTTTCAGGAACATCATGGCACCAATCATGGCCGGTACACCGGTGGTGTAGCTTACGCCCTGCATGCCTGTTTCCTGATAAGCTGCCTGGTGAGAGCAGTTGTTGTATACATAATAAGTATGTTCTTTTCCGTCTTTGATACCACGGATACGGCAACCGATTGAAGTTTCGCCTTCGTAGTTTTCGCCAAGGTCTTGCGGGTTAGGCAGCACGGCTTTCAGGAACTGCAAAGGAACGATTTCCATACCGTTGTAGTTGATAGTCGATGCTGGCCATACCGATGTTCTGGATTACACGCAAGTGAGTCAGGTATTCCTGTCCGAAAGTCATCCAGAAACGGGCACGCTTGATGGTCGGGAAATTCTTGACAAGTGATTCCAGTTCTTCGTGATACAGAAGATAAGAATCACGCGGACCGATGTTAGGATAAGTCAGGTCTTTGTGGAATTCCAGCGGCTGGGTAGTAACCCATTGTCCGTTTTCGTAATAACGTCCGTTCTGTGTGATTTCGCGGATGTTGATTTCCGGATTGAAGTTGGTAGCGAAAGCCTTGTGGTGATTTCCGGCATTGCAGTCTACGATGTCCAGGTAGTGGATTTCATCGAAATGATGTTTTGCTGCGTATGCGGTGTATACTCCACTTACTCCCGGGTCGAATCCGCAGCCCAGAATGGCAGTCAGTCCGGCATCTTCAAAGCGTTTTTTGTATGCCCACTGCCAGCTGTATTCAAAGTGTGCCTCGTCTTTAGGCTCGTAGTTTGCTGTATCCAGGTAGTTCACTCCCGCCTGAAGACACGCTTCCATAATCGTTAAATCCTGGTAGGGAAGTGCTACGTTAATAACGATTTCGGGTTTAAAACTGTTGAATAAAGACACAAGTTCATCCACATTGTCGGCATCTACCTTAGCGGTCTTGATGTTGGGGTTACCAATTGCTTTGACAATTGCGTCGCATTTTGACTGTGTGCGGCTGGCAATCATGATTTCAGAAAAGACTTCCGGATGCTGAGCCACTTTGTGTGCAACAACGGTACCTACACCGCCTGCACCGATAATCAATACTTTACTCATTTATTACTTTGAAACTTTAAATGCCCGGTAAACGTTACCGTTCAGTATGCAAAGATAGAAAATAATTCAAAATATGGTGCAGTATTCTGGGGATATACGTATTTTTGTAAATGAACAATTCTTAAAAATGGATTGTTTGTGAATTTGTGATTAAGATTAAAAAGGAAAAACAAGTTATGAATAAGAAGTATTTTGCAGCTGCAGCTTTGGCTTGCGCACTGATGAGTTGTGGAACCGGAAAGAATTCGGTAGCAGTAGTAGACTTTACAGGGGAATGGAATATTGTAGAAGTGAACGGAGAAAAGGTGAGTGCGGAAAATGCACCATTCTTGGGCTTTGACAAGGACGGACACCGTTTATATGGTAATGCTGGATGCAATCGCCTGATGGGAAGCTTTGAGTTGGATACCCTGAATGCCGGAAAAGTGAAATTTGGTCAGGTGGCTGCTACCCGGATGATGTGTCCGGATATGACGTTGGAGCAGAATGTGCTGGAAGCATTGAATAAAGTGGCTGGATATGAAACAGTAGGTGAAGATGTAGCACTGAACGATGCGGAAGGTAAACCGGTAATATTGTTGCAGAAGCGTGAAGTGGCAGAAGTATCTGTAAACGACCTGAATGGTGCCTGGGAAATTGTTTCTGTAAAAGGTAATCCTGTGAGGGAAGTGGAAAAACAGCCGCAATTGGTTTTTAATGTAGCTGAAAAAAGAGTACACGGTAATGCCAGCTGCAATACGATAAACGGTTCTTTCACACAGGAAGAAGGACAGGCTGCTTCTCTCCGTTTCAGTCAGATGATTTCTACCATGATGGCATGCCCGAACATGGATGTGGAGTCTTCTATCTTGAAAGCTTTGGATGAAGTACGTAGCTTTGAAATCAAGGCAGACGGAACCGTAAGCCTTTTGGGAGCAGACGGAGCAGAAGTATTGTCATTGAAGAAGCTGGCCGAAACAGAAGCTGAAGCTTGATAAATCTGCCGGCTGTAGTATAAGGTCCGAGGAAAAATATTATCTTTGCAGAAAGAAGCATAAACCTTATAATAATATGACTAAAAAAATACTTTTGTTGGGTTCCGGGGAACTCGGAAAGGAATTTACCATTGCTGCCCAGCGTTTGGGACAGTATGTAATTGCGTGTGACTCTTATGCTGGTGCACCGGCTATGCAGGTGGCAGATGCATGCGAGGTATTCAGTATGTTGGATGGAGAAGCTTTGGACCGTGTGGTAGAAAAGTATCGTCCGGATATAATTGTTCCTGAAATAGAAGCAATTCGTACTGAACGGCTTTATCACCTGGAAAAAGAAGGTATACAGGTTGTACCAAGTGCCCGTGCGGTGAATTTTACGATGAACCGTAAGGCTATCCGTGATTTGGCAGCGAAGGAACTGGGACTGAAGACGGCAAAGTATTTTTACGCTTCTTCTTATGAAGAACTGAAGGAAGCTGCCGGAAAGATTGGCTATCCTTGTGTCATCAAGCCGTTGATGTCTTCTTCAGGTAAGGGACAGTCTGTTGCCAAGAGTGAGGAAGACTTAAAGTATTCTTGGGAATACGGATGCAGCGGAAGCCGTGGGGATATTAAGGAACTCATTGTAGAAGAGTTCATTCACTTTGACAGTGAGATTACCCTGCTGACCGTGACACAGAAGAATGGTCCTACCTTGTTCTGTCCTCCTATCGGACACGTTCAGAAAGGTGGTGACTACCGTGAAAGTTTCCAGCCGGCTCATATCGCACCGGAACATCTGGCTGAGGCTCAGCAAATGGCAGAGAAGGTGACTCGTGCTTTGACGGGCTATGGCTTGTGGGGAGTAGAATTCTTCCTGAGCCACGAAAACGGAGTTATTTCTCTGAGTTGTCTCCTCGTCCACACGATACAGGAATGGTTACACTGGCCAATACACAAAACTTGAACGAGTTTGAGCTGCATTTATATGCAGTGTTGGGACTCCCGATTCCAGGTATTACACAGGAACATATCGGAGCTAGTGCCGTAATTCTTTCTCCTGTTTCCAGCCAAAAGGCACCGCAGTATAGAGGAGAGGAACTTGTTTGCTCTCAGCCTAATACTTATCTCCGTATTTTCGGAAAACCTGCTACCCGCTTGAATCGTCGTATGGGAGTGGTGGTTTGCTATGACAAGAATGACGGTGATTTGGATGCACTGCGTGATAAGTGTAAGTCACTGGCTGCAAGGTAGAAGTATATTGAGAATTGATTTATGTCATGAAAATTGCATAAATAAACGAAAAACTTCATTGCTATGTTTTAGAAATATGTTTTAAATACATATATTTGCGCTCGCAAAATTAAACTAAACATAAATGGCAGAAAACAAAACAGTGAAGTATCATATTCCTCACAGAGGGATATATATGTATTCTCATGTATACGAAGGAAAAACTGAAATGATTGTGCTGAATAGCACTGGTTCAGAACAAATTCTGGATAGTGAGTGCTATACTGTCTTAACTAAGGATTCTAAAGAAGGTAGAGATGTTTCGAGCGGGAAAAAGATTGACTTGACAAAGAATTTGGTAATTTCTCCTCGTAAATCATTGATTATTGAATTCTGAGAAATGTTTATAAATAAGGAGACTGTCGTGATGCTGAATCGGACAGTCTCCTTGTTTTTATACCATATCGTCGCCTGCTTTGGTGTATTTCACGCGAATTGTCTTATGGAACGGTATGAAACGTGAAACAATGGCTATGACCAGTGAGATGACAAACAGATAGCCTAATATGTGCTTGAGCGAAGCAGAAGGCTTTGCTGCTGTAGAGTGGCATAGAGTGTCTGGGTAGCCATTTGTGTAGCTTCTGTATATTCGTGCCCTTGTGCCAGATGCTGTGTGAGGGACTGATTGAACTGGCTGGCAGCCAACGGGTCGGTCTGACTGATTGTTTCGGATAGGGAGTACATGTATTTTTGTTCCAGCCGATAGAGGGTATTGCTGTAAAAAGAGGTCGCCAGAATGGGGGCTAGTACTGAACGGAAGCAAATCAGGAAAAAGGCATTGGCCAGCAGGAATTTAGGATTCAGCTCCTCTACGGCGAACAGGGCAAAGGCTATGATGAGTACCAGCATGCCTAATTCTCTTAAGAATACAGGAAGAAAAAGCATCTCGTATGTGCTTTCAGGAGAAACCGTGAAATACAATATTCCGAAAAAGGCTGCAAAGCAACTCATGCCTCCGGCTATCAGAAAGCGGAAACGCCAGCGCTGCCAGCGGAACCACCAGAAGCAGATGAATGCTCCCAATGCATATCCCGGCAACAGATAGATGTAAAGCTGGTACGTGTGTGTACTGTCCACCTTCAGAATGCTGGTCATATAATTGGTCAGCAGGGTGGTGGAGGTACTGAAAAACATGACCAGCATCATGTAGAAGTAACCTACGATGGCTTTTGGCTGGTACAATGGAGCTAGGTTTACATACGGCTGCTTGGAGTGATATTGTTTCCAGATGAAGAACGCAATTAAGATGGGAGCGATGACCAGATAGATCCGGATCTTAAAGGAAGACGTCCAGTCGAGTACTTTCCCATAGTTGATGACGTACATCAGCATCAGCAATCCGGTGGCAATGACAAGCATTTCCCGAATGTGCAGTTCCGAAAGTCGGATGGGTTTAAGCGGACGGTTATGACGGAAACAGACGATGACAATCAGGATGGATGCCATGAGCATCATCATCATGAAGTAATACATGTATTGCCAGTTGTAGTGATAGGCCAGCTCAGCGGTCACAATCATGGACACTTGTCCTCCGGCAAATACTAACGGGTAGAAATAGGAGTAGAACTCACTTCGTACATTTTTCGGGCTGAAAATCTTAGTCGCTCTTCGGATGAACCAAAGCATGAGAAATCCTTTCAGAAAGCCGATAAAGAAACTGCAGATGATGACCAGGTCAATGTTTTGCGAACGGGCACATACCCAGCTGAGCAGGAACTGTATGCTCAGGTCGGTCAGTAGCAGAAACTTGGACGAAAGGGCATCAAGTACCTTGGGTACAATGGGGTAGGCTATGGCCATCCCGGCAGAAGCGGCATAGTATCCCATGGTGATGTCTTCTGTATTGGTTCCCAGTGTACTGGATACTTCGAGCATACTGCCGGTGTAGGAGCCGTTCAGCATGGTTACGGGAAGGATGATGAAGAAGATACATATCATCCCCAACCAGTCGGGAACCCATTGACGTACGGGGACGTCGAGTTGTTTCATGGTCATCATTTGCGTAAGGCTTCAGTTTCTACCATCATTCCGGCTCTCAGACTGCTCATTTCTTCCGGAGTTATGTCTTTCAGGTCAATTCTTACGGGGATACGTTGCTGTACTTTGACAAAGTTTCCGGCAGAATTGTCGGTAGGAACCAGCGAATATTTGGAGCCGGTGGCTTCCGAAATGGCCGTTACAGTGCCGTGAAAGACTTTTCCAGGGAGGGCGTCTACCTTGATGCGTACTTCTTGTCCGATGTAAATGTGGATAATCTGTGTTTCCTTGTAATTGGCTGTCACCCATTTATCCGTATTCCGAACTAGATACGAGATGGTTTGTCCTGCCTGTACATATTGACCGGGTTCCAGGGTTCGGCGTCCCATATAACCGTCATACGGAGCTGTCAGTACGGTATATGACAAATTAAGACGGGTCAAATCCAGGCTGGCTTCCTTGCTCAAGATGGCTGCTTCTGCGCTGGTGGTTCGTCGGGTAGTTTCCGTGAACTGCGATTGAGCCGCTTTTCGCTGTTCTAACAATGCCTGATAGCGGGCCTGGGCTGCTTCGTAAGACGCTTTGGCCTGCTCATACTGCTGTTCGGGCACAGATTCCTCTTTGAGCAGTCTGGCAAAACGGCGGTAGTCCTGCTCCAGCTGCCACAATTTGGCTTTCGCTTCGGCAATATTGGCATCTTGCACGGCGATGTTGGTTTGTGAAGTCTCTATGCCGGAATGAAGTACCTCTTTGGAACCTTTTACATCCAGCAGGGCAGCTTCCGCCTCTTTCACCTTTATCTGATACTCACGGTTGTCCAGTATCAGCAGTGTATCTCCCTGGTGTACATACTGATGTTCTTTGAAGCGTACTTCCTTGATGTAGCCGGAGGCACGGATGTTCAGCGGACTTACGTACTGGTCAATAAAGGCGTCGTTCGTAATTTCATAATGAATGTATTTCCAAAAGTAATTGGCCACCCATATCAGTCCGGAGCCGGCAATCAGAATACATAGAAAGTTGAGCAGGATGTTCTGCAGTCTTCTTTTCCGGAGTTTCTTGTGTGTATCTTGTAGCGTCATATTCTTTATAGTTTAGTGAAGTTATAATCTTCCGCAAGCTTTTTGCAGCTGGTAGTAGGTGTAAATGATTCTGGTGCGCGAAGAAGTCAACTGTAGCTCGGCATTGAGCAACACGGAGTTGGCATCCAGCAGGTCGGTGAGTATGGCCAGCTGGTTCATGTAACGGTTTTGCATGATGCGGTAGTTTTCCTGTGCCTGGCAGACCGACAATTCCCAGGCTTCTTCTTCCTGCAAGGCTTCCTTGTGGCGCAGGATGGCGTTGTAAATATCCATCTGCAGCTGTTGTTTTTTCAGTTCTTCTTCTTTTTTCTGTACGGCAACCTGAAGCTGGCTTTCCTTGATTTTGTGTCCGTTCTTGAATAAGGAAGAGAGCGGATACGACACGGAAAGTCCGATGTTCCAGTTATTGTTGTATAAGTCGGTCATGGTACGCGTAATGGGGCGGGCCAGGGTGTTCGACGCATACAGGTTGATGTTCGGCCTGCGTGAGGCACGGTCTATCTCTATCTGGTTCTGGGCCAGTTCGGTTTCCTTGCGTAGCAGTTGCATGTCTGGTGCCAGCTCGTAGGCTGACAGGAGGTAGTCGTCGTAGCTGTCCAGCGGAGTAGCTTGCTGAAGCAGTGTCGTGTCGGGCGTAATAATCGGGTTACGGTCGTTTCCTAACAACAGGTTTAGTTGTTGCGACACGATGTGAATGCTGTTTTCCGTTTCCTGCAAAGACAGCCGGTCATTGGTCAGTTGCATTTCGCTGCGCAATACGTCATTGTTGGTGATAAGTCCCTCTTTCTTCATTTGACGTATATCTTGCAGGCGACGTTCGGATTCTTCGATGTTACGGGTAAGTACAAGATGCTGTTTGAATAAGGTGAAAAGCGTCAGGTACTGGTTGAGTAATCCCAATTTGATGTCGGCCTGATTCGTCATCCGTTGCAGTCTGGCTATTTCGGTTTCAATGTCTGCCTTCTGGATGGAACGGCGGATTTTTCCTCCCTGATAAAGCGGCTGGTTAAAGTCGACCGTATAATTCTGCGACCAGTCCGGAGTATCAGGGTAGGTGGGGTTGGAAAGCCCGTTCTGAAAGACCACGGGCTGACCGATGATGCCTCCTTTCAGCCCTATTTCCAAATCAGGAAGCAGGCCGGTTTTGGCATACAATTTCCGTTCATAAGCCATTCTTTCTTTCAGGCTGTCACTCTGCAATTGCAGGCTGCTTTTGATGCCCGATTCGAACAGTTGTTCGACCGACAAGAATAAAGAGTCCTGCTGTGCCTGTGCGGAAACAGCCCAAAACAGACTACCTGTAAAAATCAGTTTTCGTATGATGTTAGAAACCTTCAAGGACATTTTGTACTGTTTTTAATTCAGATAATATCTTTGCCGTTCGTTCGGTAGACAATATTTCTTCTGCATTGGCGTATACCAGATTAAGAATCGGGCGAATCTGGACTTTAAGTGCTTCCCCTTCAGGAGTGAGGTACACCAGTTTGTTGCGTCGGTCGTTCGTATCCTCTTTCCGGTAGACATATCCCTTCTTTTCCAGGTTGTTCATCAGATTGGTCAGGCAGGCTTTGTCCTTGGCTGTACGTTCAGCCAGTGCCTGTTGGGTAATGCCCTGTTCATGCCAGAGACTGCTTAAAACTTGAAGCATTTCGAAGGTGATGCCGGCATTATTATCTTTTAGGGTGCGTTGCATGGCGCGTCGAAAGGCCATGCGAGTGCGGAAAATTTGTATCATGAGTTCCCGGAACTCGTTTCCTTCTTTCATTTTATGAGGTGATTTTTTAGTTATCCGGCTACAAATATAGCTCCTTTTTTTGAAGTAGTAAAATATTTGACTATTTTGTAGGGAGAAACCTGTGCTTTCATTTGAAAGCGAAGAGGGAAATTCTCAGTACTTCCGAAGGAGTACTCCAGTACTTTCAAGGAAGTACTCGAATACTTTCGGGGAAGTACTCCAGTACTGCCTAAGAAGTACTGAGAAGTAACAATAGGTTTATAATGAGTGTGTTAGAATTTCAGGTATCCATTCTCTTGCCGGATGATTTCCTCGGAAACCAAGTAGGATACCACTTTCATCAGGTGATTTTCAGGTACTTGCATTTTGTCCTTTATCTCTTGCAGCGAAAGCGGATTTTCTTTCAGTAACGCTTGCAGTTGCTGACTGATGGCTTCAAACTCTCCCGACTTTAGGCCGGACTGATGTTGCTGCAGGCATACGTCACACTGCCCGCAATTGTGCTCGTTCTTTTCGCCGAAATAGCGTAACAGCATCCGGCTTCGGCAGCGATTTTCGCTTTCTGCATATTCTATCATGGCGTTGATACGCTGCACATAGCTTTCTTTTCTGTCTTCGTAGACTTCCTTACTTAAATAAACGCGTTCCGTTTCTTGTCTTTCGCGTGTATAGATAATGTAAGGTGTCTTTTTGGCGGGAATATAATGCAGGATATGCTGCCGGCTCAGCGAGAGCAGGGTTTCATATATTTGCTGTTTGCTCAGTCCCGAACGGGTCGACAGATTGTCTTCACTGATATAAGCATAGTCCGTGAAAAGTCCGGTGTAGTTTCTCAGTAGGATACGAATCAGTTTTTCTGTGTATTCGCTTTGTTCGCGGATGCGGTATAGTTCTTCCTTGGTGATGGTAAACATGATACGCGAGACATTGTCCTGCTCATCAGTATATTCCAGATAGCCTGTCGCGAGTCAGGATTTTCAAGGCACTGTCGGTCTGTACGGGAAAATGCTTGAAGTTACGGCAGAATTCATCGATGTTGAACGCGAAGGTGCAGCCTCTTCCGTCTCCCATGGCCATTTGGTAATAGAAGTTGATGTCTTCGTAAATCTTTCGGATGTAGCTTTTTTCGGGGAAGGTGTCGCTAACCCGCTGTTTGAGTGTGATTTTATCGCGGGAACAGAACAGCAGTACGGCATAGGCTTTCATGCCGTCTCTTCCTGCTCGTCCGGCTTCCTGAAAGTAGGCTTCGGGCGAGTCGGGCACATCGGCATGGATAACCAGGCGCACGTCCGGTTTGTCAATTCCCATACCAAAGGCATTGGTGGCTACCATTACACGGAATTCTCCTTTCAGCCAGGCTTTTTGTCGGGAATCTTTGGTCTCATCATTAAGTCCGGCATGATAAAAAGTGGCTGTGATGTGGTTGCGGTTCAGGAACTGGGAAATCTCTTTCGTCTTTTTCCGGTTGCGGGTATAGACAATTCCCGACCCGTCAACGCGTTGCAGGATATGTAGCAGTTCACTTTCCTTGTCTTCCGTATGACGTACCACATAGGCCAGGTTCTTCCGCTCAAAACTCATGCGGAACACATTTTCCTGGCGGAACTGAAGGCGGTGCTGGATGTCGCTGACCACTTCCGGAGTGGCAGTGGCTGTCAGTGCGATGACAGGAACTCCCGGGAGTAGCTGACGTATATCCGCTATTTTCAGGTAAGCAGGGCGGAAGTCGTATCCCCATTGTGAAATGCAGTGTGACTCATCCACGGTGATGAGGCTGACGTGCATGCTGCGGAGTTTAATTTGAAAAATTTCGGTGTCCAGTCTTTCCGGAGATACATAAAGGAATTTGTAGTTGCCGAAGATGCAGTTCTCTAATGCGATGACAATCTCTTCGCGCGTCATGCCGGAGTAGATGGCGGTTGCTTTGATGCCCCGTTCACGCAAGTTTCTCACCTGGTCTTTCATCAGGGCAATCAGAGGGGTAATGACCAGGCATAACCCTTCTTGGGCGAGGGCGGCACTTGAAAGGTGATGGATTTACCACCACCTGTGGGCATGAGTCCCAATGTGTCCCGGCCTTCGCCTATGCTGCGGATAATGTCTTCCTGTATACCTCGGAAATTGTCATATCCCCAGTATTGTTTCAGGATTTTTCGGTAGTCAGTCATGAGTCGCTAACTTCGACTGGGCTTGATATCTTCTATCTGTAGTTGGATTTCTCCCCGCTTGTGGGTATTTTCCTCAATGGTATAACAGATATTGAACGACTGTTTGGTCTTGATGTAACGCACTTGTGAACTTTGTCCGAAAGCAATACCGTTCATGACGTTGTTCGACTTGTTGTCCACCAGTTCCAGTTTGATGTGTTCCTGGTCTCTTCCTACCACCTTGCTGGTACCATAATCGTACACATTCAAGGTTGCGAAAACAGGTTTGTGGTTCTCCGGACCAAATGGATTGAACTTCTTCAGGTCGAAGAAAAACTTCGGAGTGATGTCTCTGAAGTCCAGCTGTGCATCAATCTGGATGGTAGCGTTGGTCTGCTCCGGAAGAATGTGGTTGGTCACGTATTCTTCAAACCGTCTGGTAAATTCCGGCACATTTTCCACCTTCATGGATAAACCGGCCGCATAGGTATGTCCGCCAAAATTCTCCAGCAGGTCACGGCAATGTTCTATAGCCTTGTACACATCGAAGCCGGAAACAGAACGTGCCGATCCCGTAGCCAGGTTCTCGGTGCGTGTCAATACCACGGCAGGACGGTAGTAGATTTCCGTCAGACGCGAAGCGACAATTCCGATGACTCCCTTGTGCCAGTCCTCATTGAAAATCACGATAGATCTTCTTTCAGACAAGTCGGACAGGTTATCCACGATTTTATTGGCTTCTTCTGTCATGTTCTTGTCGAGGTCCTTACGCGTTTCGTTGTAGCTATTGATGCGGTTGCTCTTTTTCAATGCAGACGCAAAATCCTTTTCAATCAGCAAGTCGACCGCTTCCTTTCCGTTTTGTATTCTTCCCGAAGCATTGATGCGGGGACCTATCTTGAATACGATGTCACTCATCGTAATTTCTTTTTCAGCCAGTCCGCATACATCAATAATGGCTTTCAGGCCGATGCTGGGATTAGCATTGAGCTGACGCAGTCCGTGATAGGCCAAAATACGGTTTTCTCCCATAATAGGTACAATGTCGGATGCGATGCTGACTGCTACCAAATCGAGCAGGGGAGTAAGCTGATGAAACTCAATGCCGTTGTTCTGGGCAAAAGCTTGCATAAACTTGAATCCTACTCCGCAACCAGACAAGTGTTCGTATGGATACGTAGAATCCGGACGCTTGGCATTCAGAATGGCGGCAGCAGGAGGAAGTACCTCATCGGGTACATGA
>ENA-OPYS01000065-OPYS01000065.1-human-gut-metagenome-genome-assembly--contig:-NODE-65-length-15578-cov-1.355058_pt1 | contig 15578 bp, 12 predicted proteins | sample MGYA00242635_ERZ504478 | MGnify/ENA primary metagenome ERZ504478 (study PRJEB26092, sample SAMD00036246) | human gut metagenome | host: Homo sapiens | study: EMG produced TPA metagenomics assembly of... | reverse complement strand
CGAAGGTTCCACCTCTTCCCATTCCGAACAGAGAAGTTAAGCTTCGTCACGCCGATGGTACTGCGCAAGTGGGAGAGTAGGTAGTCGCCGTTTTAACAGAAGTCCTGAGGCAGAAACGCTTCAGGGCTTTTTTTGTATCCGTAACCCGGATTTTATTGTATCTTTGTTTTAGGTTTTAAAATATATATTTTATGGATACAATCTTACCTTATGCACTGTTGTGCTTCACCTCTTTTTTTACGTTGACAAATCCCTTGGGTACAATGCCGGTCTTTTTGACAATGACGAATGGTCTGGAAGAAAAGGAGCGACAACATATTGTGAAAAGAGCTACAATCATTTCTTTTATTATACTGATAGCATTTACATTTTGCGGACAGTTCTTGTTTAAGTTTTTCGGAATATCTACCAATGGATTTCGTATTGCAGCAGGTATTATCATCCTGAAGATTGGCTATGATATGTTGCAGGCACGCTATACCAATACGAAGTTGAAAGACGAGGAAATCAAGCTTATGCAAACGATATTTCAATCACGCCGCTCTCCATTCCGATGCTGTGTGGACCGGGAGCTATTGCCAATGGCATTATCATGATGGATGATGCACGTACATGGGGTTTGAAAGTTACTCTTGTTTCCGTAATAGCTTTGGTGTATATACTTACTTATATTATTCTACGTTTATCTACGAAACTGGTTCGCATTATTGGGGAAACTGGTAATAATGTGATGATGCGTCTGATGGGGTTGATTCTGATGGTAATTGCAGTGGAATGCTTTGTCGGAGGAATGCGTCCGATTTTGATTGATATCATTCAAGGAAGCCGTTTGTAGATAATAATTTATTATAATTTGTATTTTGAACATATCAAATCATAATTAATGTGTATTTCTTGCTAATATTCTGTTATTCGCTTTGTTTGACCGGATTAAATTGTTACATTTAATTCGAGAAAGGATTTTCAGTACCTTCTTTTTATTAACTTTTAAAATTTGATTTTATGAAAGTGCTATTAGTCGGTCTGGAACGTGTCGGAAAGCTGTTCTCAATGGAGTCTCTTTTTAAGAAGAAACTCACCGAAGCTGACATGACCGATGTGGAGGTGGTAACAGCTGAGATGACAGAATTTGGTTCTCCGGGAGGGAGAAAGTTGGAACGGAGCATGAACGAAGCTTTACGTGATGAAGCCGACTTCGTAGTAGTAATGGAGCCGTGGCAGAAAGATTTGCTGACTCGCTTTATGGATTATCGTAATTGGCACAAAATTCATTTGTTTGCAGATATCTGCAAACGCAAGTCTAAAGCCGATATGCCTTCATGTGATGTGGATTTTGGTTATAGGAATGGCAATGAGGAAATGAATGACGGATGTCGGAACTTATTGGAAGGTTTGAAAATGCTTTTGAGAAAACGTGAGTCGGATTCTTCCGACTTAGCAATGGTTTAAAAATACCGTTAGTTGTTATGATTCAATTTGTGTAGAGAAGCCCTGAATAACTATAGTTCGGGGCTTTTCTGCGTTTAAAAGAATTCCAGTACGAAGGTAGTATTCCATCCGTTAGTTTCTGCTTTTAGCAGGCTTATACTGCCGTTGGAAAGCTTCATAATCTGTCGGGAAAGAGAGAGACCGATTCCGCTACCTTCTTTTTTAGTGGTAAAGAACGGTATAAAGATTTCTTCTGCTTCCTTTTCAGGGATGGCAGGACCATCGTTGCTGACATAGACTAAGATATGTTCTTCCTTGGTGGAATAGGCTCGAATGTGGATTTTTCCTTTTTTTTCTCCAATAGCTTGTGTGGCATTCTTGAGAAGATTGATAAGTACCTGGCGAATAAGGTTAGGGTCGGCATACAGCATCAGGTCGTCCGGCTCAATCTGGAGTGTCAGCTGAATGTGCGAGGGGATTAAGTGGATACTTTTCACCTGAAGAAGGAGTTCTTTCAGATAGAACGGCTCCGGTGAAGGTTTCTGAAGCGCAGAAAACTTCCGGTAACTGTCTACAAAGGAAATAAGTCCGGTAGAGGTTTCATGAATGGCACGGATACCTTCGTAAATCGGACTATCAATTACATCTTTTCGTAGCAGGAAGGTTTCACTCAAAGAGGAAATTGGAGCGATGGAGTTCATGATTTCGTGTGTCAGTACCCTGGTCAGTTTTATCCACGATTCAAGTTCTTTCGTGTCCATTTCGTTACGAATATCGTTCAGGGTAAGAATCTTTACTGTATTTCCTCCTAATTCCATAATGGAAGCACGCACTAACAGTTGGATTTCCCCTTTGGAGGTAGCATATTGCAGGTTGCACCGTTCACCGGCAGGAAGCGAGCTGAGTAATTCGGGTATCTCATTCCCATAACGCTCCAGTTGTTGCAGGGTACCGAGGGCTGGTAGTCCTAACAGCCTTGTGGCAGCCGGATTGCTTTGTATGATTTTATTTTGCTCGTCCAATACGATGATGCCGGAACTGATGCCCGAGAGAACCTGTTCATAAAACCGTTCCCGTTGTTCCATCAATTGTTTCTGCTCGCCCATCATGGCACCGAACTCGTTGAGCGCATTTTGCAGAATACGTTCTCCTCCGATGAAGCCATGCGTAGGAAGGCGGAAAGAATAATCCCTATTGCGGATAGCTTCCAGCATCAGCCAGCTTTTTTCTCGCAACTGTTTCTGGCTGGAATAAAACAGATAGATGGTTAAGGCAATCAGGAAACCTCCTATCCAGAGCCATTCGTTCTCATCCCGGCTGATACCGAGTGTCAGCAATACGGTACCTCCTGTGAGGAATACGAGCCGTGCCAGCGGAGAAGATAACCATTTAGATGCCATGACGTTTCATCTTGTTGTAAAGTGTCTGCCTCGTAATGCCCAATTGCGCCGCTGCCTGTGACAAATTGCCGTCGCATTGTTCGATGGCTTTCTTGACGAGATTTTTCTCCATCTCGTCCAAGGTTTGCAGCGGAGTGTCTTCTTTACTTTCTTCGTGTGTGGTTGGAGCATCTTGTCCCGAAACTTCTGTCAGTTGCAGATTTTCAGCTTTCAACAGATTTCCATCTGAAAGGATGACCGCCTTTTCAATGGTATGCTGTAGCTCACGGATATTTCCATACCAGGGATAATTCAGCAGACGCTGTTCTGCATCGGCACTGAATCCGGTCAGTGCGCGCAGGTATTGCTGATTATATTGCTCTAAGAAACGTTGTGCCAGAGGAAGGATGTCTTCTTTTCGTTCCCGAAGAGCCGGAATGTGCAAATGAATGGTATTGATGCGATACAGCAGGTCTTCACGGAACTCTCCGTTGTGTACCATTTCATCTAGATTGCGGTTCGTGGCACAAATCAGCCGGATATTGGTCGGTTGGGGAGTATTGCTTCCCACCTTGATAAAATAGCGCTTCTGAATCACTGTTAACAGTTTGGCTTGCAGATGATAGGGTAGGTTGGCAATTTCATCGAGGAACAAGGTTCCGCCATCGGCTGCTTCAAAACGTCCTACCCGGTCAGTGTGGGCATCGGTAAACGAACCTTTTACATGACCGAACAATTCGCTTTCAAACAGTGATTCGGTAATGGCTCCCATATCGACGGCTACCATCGGACCGTTGCGACGGGGAGACAGCCGGTGAATTTCTCGTGCCAGCATATCTTTTCCCGTACCGTTTTCTCCGGTAATCAGAATATTGGCATCGGTCGTGCTGACCTTCTCAACCAACAGTCGTAGCGGACGGATGACGGAGGAATTTCCCCAGTACATACTCGATTTTTCCGTCGGCTGTGAGGCCTGCTTTCCTTTCTTTTCGTTTCCATGAGCTTTGGCATAGGCTTCTTGCAGAGTCTGTACCAGTTTGGCATTGTCCCAAGGCTTTACGATAAAGTCGGTCGCTCCATCCTTTAGTCCCGTTACCGCTAAGTTGATGTCGGCATAGGCAGTGAACAATACCACTTGAATCTGCGGACGCAACCGTTTGATTTCGCGCAACCAGTAAAGTCCCTCATTCCCGCTGTTGATACCGGAAGAAAAGTTCATGTCCAGCAGCACCACATCAATCGCTTCCCGCTGTAGCAGAGAAGGAATGGTTACGGGAGAATTCAGGGTGATTACTTGCTGGAAATATTCTTCCAGAAGATATTGCAGAGAAGTAAGTATGTTGCGGTTGTCATCTACAACGAGTAAAGTTCCTTGTTTTGCCATCTGTGATTGAGATTTTGCGACAAAAATAGGAATTTTCAAGGCATAGCCCTCAAAAATGTCTAAAAAATATGTACAGTGACAAAAAAATTAGACACTCATTGTCAAAAAATTAGACACTTGGAATTGTATGTAATATTATATCTCGTTGAAAATGAATGAATAAAACTTTGGCACGGTATTTGAATAGTCTTTTGCGGATAAAAGAAACGATATGAATAAAAGAATCTATTACGCATGACGATTTGCTTCTTTTCCGGTTGGATGGGGCTGGAAGCTGCGGCACAGGAGATATGGGACGTAGACCGCTGTATGAACTACGCCGTACAGCACAACCGTACCGTCCGGCAGCGGGAACTGGAAGCAGACAATGCAAGATTGGATCGCATGAAGGCTATCGGTAGTTTCTTGCCTGGGGTAACTGCTGCTACCAGCGTACAATATAATTTCGGTCGTTCAGTCGATCCGGAAACCAATACTTACAACACCTTGTCTACTTTCAACAACGGTTATTCCATGGAAGCTTCCATGCCGATTTTCCGTGGCGGGGGACTGGTGAACGAGGTGCGCCGGGCAAAGGCTGCCTGGCTGATGGGAAAAGCCGCCTGGCAGGAAGCCAAAGATAATACAGCGTTAGAGACTTTTCAGGCTTATATCGATGCCTTGTATTGCTATGGCACGATGCGACTGGCCCGCAAGAAATTACAGGAAAGTGATTCGCTGCTGTACAAGACACGCCGTCAGGAGGAATTAGGCTTGAAAGGCTTGTCGGATGTAGCCCAAATGGAGGCCCAGCAGGCTACGGACAGTTACAACCTCACCCATCAGAAGAACTTGTATGAAACAGCCTTGCTGACATTGAAACAGAAAATGAATTTTCCGGCAGAAGATACTTTACAGTTGGATACTGCCGTACTCGATACACAAACACTTCAATATATTCAGTTGACTCAGGAGCGTGCGGACGATGTGTTCCGTATCGCACTGAATGTTAATCCTACCCTGCAGCAAGCTGCGTTGAATGCGAAAGTAGCCTATATGCGCCGTAAAATTTCATGGGCCAATGTGGTACCGTCCATCACGTTGTTCGGTGGAATTTCCAGTTCCTATTATAAGGAACTTCATTCTACGGCTTATCCTGATTTCCGCACCCAGTTCAATAATAACTTCGGTTCCTACGTGGGCATCAGCATGAGTATTCCTATATTCAACCGGCTTTCGGGAGTGACCAGCATGCGGCAGGCAAAAAACAATTACCGCATTGCTTGTGAACAATATGAGTCGCAGAAAGAGGAATTGCAGAAATTGGTGCTTCAGGCCGTGCAGGACCGGGAAGGCTATCTGAAGGAGAGTATACAGATGGAAAAGAAAGTCAGTTCCGACTCGCTGGCCTATCATGTCACCCGGCGCAAGTACGAAGAAGGCTTGATGACCTCGCTTGATGTACAGAACAATGCAGCCACTTTGCTCGAAAGCGAGACCTTGCTGCTGCAAAGCAAACTGACCTACCTGATGAAATGCCGTCTGGTAGACTATTACAAGGGAGAAGAAATCATTCGCGGGTTTGATGCCGCAGACAAATAAATAGAAATTGAAAAAAGACGATATTATGGATATACAGTTAGAAAAGAAAAAAGGAATCCAGAAGAAACATCTTCCTTATATTGGGGGAGGAGCAGTTATTCTTCTGCTGTTGGGCTGGATTATTTTCGGCAATCATGCTTCTACATTGAAAGTCGATGGTAAGTCACTGAACATTGCCGACGTGACTTATGGAAAATTCAATGACTATATCCGTGTGAACGGGCAGGTGCAGCCTATTTCCGTGGTACAGCTTAGTCCCGAAGAGGGAGGTATCGTGCAGGAAAAGGTGGTGGAAGAAGGAGCTCACGTGAAGAAAGGCGACGTGATTCTTCGTCTCAGTAACTCCAACTTGGATTTGCAGATTTTGAATGCGGAGTCTGAATTGGCCGAAAAGCAGAACCTGCTCCGTAATACACAGGTCACCATGCAGCAGGACAAGTTGAACAACGAAACCGAGAAAGTACAGCTCGACATTGATACGCGCCGCAAGCAGCGTACGTTCCAGCAGTACCAGCGTCTGTACAAGGAACGTCTTATCAGCCGCGAAGAGTATCTTCAGGCCAAGGAAGATTATGAAGTGGCCCAGAAGAAGCATAAACTGATAACGGAACGTCTGGTACAGGACTCCATCTACCGTAACATTCAGATGGATCAGATGGAAGATAACTTGCAGAACATGCGCAAGAACGTCTTGCTGATTCGCGAACGGAAGGATAAACTGGAAGTGCGGGCTACCATTGACGGAGAATTAGGATTGCTGGATGCGGAGTTAGGACAGAATATCACCGCCGGACAGATGGTGGGACAGATTAATGATTTGTCGGACTTCAAAATCGAGGCCATGATTGACGAGCACTACATCGACCGTGTGACCAACGGACTGCCCGCTACTTTTGAACGTCAGGGTTCCTCGTTTAACTTAAAGGTGCGCAAGGTGTATCCGGAAGTACGTGAAGGACGTTTTCGTACGGATTTCATCTTCCAGGGCAACCGTCCGGAAAATATCCGTAGCGGACAGACCTACTACATCGACTTGCAGTTGGGTGAGCCTACCGAAAGTGTATTGATTCCGAAGGGAACCTTCTTCCAGGTGACCGGAGGCAACTGGATTTTCGTGGTCGACAAGGAGGAAAGAAAGCCTATCGCCGTAAAATACGTATCGGACGTCAGAATCCGCAGTATTACGAGGTGTTGGAAGGATTGGAAAAAGGCGAACGCGTCATCGTTTCCGGTTATGAGAGTTACAAAGATAATGAAGTATTGGTGTTAAACTAAAAAATAAATTGTGATGAAAAAGATAGTACGTATATTGGCAGGTTTGGTAATGGGTTTGATGTGTGTAAACTGTGCCAGTGCAAGAAGTGGTAACGAAGAAAAAGTAAGTGAAACCCGCAGTGTGAATTCTTTCCATTCCATTGAAGTGGAGAGTGTAGCCAGTGTGTATTTCACTCAGTCGGATACCTATTCTCTTCGTGTAGAGGGAGAAAAGAAATGGGTAGACCAGACAAAGTGTACGGTGAAAGACGGAGTATTGCTGATTGCGTGGGCTGAGAAAGGAAAGAAAACTACTCGGAACGTGAACGGAATCTCTATTTACATCAGTGCACCCGATTTGCAGAAAGTGGCTTTTGAAGGTGTCGGTTCATTCAATTGCAAGTCCCGTCTGAACCTGAAGGATGTGAAGTTTGATGTGGAAGGCGTGGGCAGTCTGCATGTGGCCGACTTGCATGCCCGGAATGTACAAGTCAGTCTGGAAGGTGTAGGAAGCGGTGAACTGGCCGTAGATTGCGAATACCTGGATGCCAGCATAGAAGGTGTAGGCAGTCTTACTTTAAGTGGAAAGGCTAAATCGGCTCAAATTTCTAAAGAAGGAATCGGCAGCGTCTCCACCCGGCGGTTGAAAGTCGGTGAATAAATTTCGTAATTGCAGTATAAAAACACTTACCACTCATGAACACACTTCTTAGAAATTTCTCGCATACTTTCCGGCGTTTCTTTACGGCCAGCGTATTGAATCTGTTAGGATTGAGTATTGCCTTTGCGGCCTGTTTCGTCATTCTGACGCAGGTGGACTACGACTATAACTACAACAAAGCCTATCCGGCACACGACCGTATTTACCGGGTAGAAGTGGATGCAGGCGGAGATTACGGCTGGCAAATCTGGCTGGCCCGTCCTTTCTGTGAGCTGGTGGGAGCTTCTTCTCCCCACATACAGGCCATTTCAGTGACTTCATTGTCAAACTCTCTCAATGATTTTGAGGTAGACGAACACATTTACTCTGAACCTTGGTTTACGGGGTTTGGTGATTATCTGGAGGTATTTCAGCCTACTATGGTATGTGGAACGACCGCTTCGCTTAATGAACCATCATGCCCTGATTTCTTCATCCATGGCTCTCCGCTTTTTCGGTACTACAGATGCCATTGGTAAGACAGTTTATGTAGACCGTAAATCCCGTAACCAGTCGTTGGTGATAGGAGGGGTTTATCAGGACATGCCGGAAAACTCTCAGTTAGGGAACTGTGTCTTTTCTTCCTACTCCCCGAATCTGAACAAAGATTCCTGGACAAACTGGAATTATGCCTTGTATATCCGGCTTGATAATCCGGCTTCATTGGCCGATGTCCTTCAGTCGGTGATAGAAGCCTGCAAGCGGATGATTCCAAAAGACCTGATTAGCGGAGAGGGAGAGGAAGACTGGGAGAATTTCATTCATTTTACGCCGCTGGACGAAGTACACTATTCTACGGTGGGCAACAAGGCGGCTACCAGCAAGGCGGCCGTTTACCTGCTGCTGTGTGTATCGGTACTGATTCTGTTGACGGCAGCAGTCAACTACATGAACTTCTCGCTGGCAGAAACTCCCATGCGGTTGCGTTCCATCAACACCCAGAAAGTGTTGGGCGCCTCCACATTCTCTTTACGGATGTATCTGTTGTTGGAATCCGTATTGGTTTGTGTGTGTGGCTTTTTGTTGTCCTTGCTCTGGCTCTATCTGTTGCAAGATAGTTCTTTAAATACCCTGGTGGCATCTGACCTCTCTTTGATGAATCATCCGAACTTGCTGATAGCTTTGGGCGGAATGGCCGTGTGCATGGGCTTGCTGGCTGGAGCCTATCCTTCTTACTACGTCACCTCTTTTCCGCCAGCACTGGTACTGAAAGGATCGCTCGGTCTTTCTCCGAAAGGAAAGATGTTGCGTACGTTTCTGGTTTGCTTCCAGTTCTTCGTCTCTTTCATGCTGATTATTGCGGTAGGCATCATGTACCTGCAGAGCCGTTACATTCAGCACAGCGACTATGGCTATGACAAGGAGGTTGTACTGGTGGGAACGATTCCTTATGAGTATCTCGATCGCAGGGAAGCGATTGTCAGTGAATTGTCCGGACTTTCGGGTATAGAAGGTATTTCGATTTCCCAGTTCGTTTTAAGTTCAGCCGATAATTACATGTCGTGGGGAAGAGGAGAAGGAGAACATCACATACAGTTGGTCTGTTTTCCGGTAGATTACCGCTACTTATCTGTGCTTGGCATCAAGATTACTGAGGGGAGGAACTTTAAACCGGGCGACGGAGATGTGTATATTTTCAACGAAGCAGCCCAGAAGAAATATTCCTGGATGAAGGTGGACGAACCCGCTACTCCTGGTGACTATCCTGTGGTCGGATTCTGTGAGAATATTCGTTTCAGCAGTTTCCGCAACAACGATGCCGTAGAGCCGATGGCTTTCTTTATTTACGGAAAAGATTATGCAAATTGGGATGCCAACAATATCTTGAACATCCGGGTGGCTGCGGGAGTAGACAAAGTGGACATGCTTCACCGCTTGGCTGAGGCAACAGAAAAGATGGCACCGGGCCGTGATTTCAGATTCCGTTTCATGGATGAGGTGATTGACCAGAACTATCGTCGGGAGTTGCGTTTTACTCGTCAAATTCTGTTGTTCTCCCTGATAGCTATTGTCCTCAGTATGATTGGTGTGTTCGGACTGACCTTATTTGAAAGCGAATACCGCCGGAAGGAGATTGGTATCCGGAAAATCATGGGAAGTTCCACTGGTGAGATTCTCTATATGTTTACCAAGCGTTATTTTGTCATGCTGGTGGTCTGCTTCGTACTGGCAGCGCCTTTTGGCTGGTGGATAGGGCACGACTGGCTGGAAAGCTTCTCCGACAAGACGCCTATCCGTGCCTGGGTATTTGTGGCCTCCTTCCTGCTGGTCAGTCTCATTACGGTACTGACAGTGACATTCCAGTGCTGGAAGAATGCCAATGAAAACCCCGTACGGAGTATCAAGACGGAATAAACACATAAAACTATAAAATACGATGAAAGGACTGAAAACCTATTTTACCTATCTTCACCGCAACAAACTATTTACGCTGGTCAATGTGGCGGGACTGGGCATTTCTCTGATGTTCGTGCTGCTCATTGCCAATATGGTGGTGCGGCAGCTCACTGTGGGCAGCGATATAAAGGACATCGAGCATATTTATGTGTTGTCGAACGAGGAATATAGCGCCAGCAATTACCTGGTGGGTGAACGGCTGGCCAACCGTTATCCGGAAATGGCCGACTGGTGTGCCGTGAATGCCGAAGCCTATAAGTCGGGCAGCTATGCGGTAATAGATAACCGGAAAACCAGTCTCGAAATATATTGTGTGAAAGATAATTTCCTCCGTTTCTTTGGTTATTCGCTGTTGTCGGGAAATCCTGAACAGGCACTGGTCGATGCACACAGCATCGTGCTGACCGAATCGGCTGCCCGTAAACTGTTTGGAGAAGAACCTGCGGAAGGCAAGATGCTTCGTTTGTCTGCAGACAAGAAGGAGATGTACACAGTGACAGGCGTCATAAAAGATTTTGAGAATTCCGTCATCCCCGATGAGGTAGAAGCCATTGTACCGTTCGATTATGTTGATTTTGTGAACTGGGGAAGCAGCATGCACAATCCGGATATGAACAACATGGGAGGAACGGCGATACTGGTCCGTTTTCCTCAAGGTGTCAATCCCGACCAGAAAGCTGCCGACATGCTGTCTTTTCTCAAAACCTTTTCCTGGGGGTATCAGCATGACTTGTTCCGCGAGGCATTCTGGATGCCGTTGAAAGACGTATGTTTCTCCGAAATAATGAGCCCTCAGTTGCGTCAATACAATCCGGTAAAAGTATGGATATTCTTAGTGGCAGGTATTCTGATTCTGCTGATGGCTATATTCAATTACGTCAGCATGTGCGTGGCACAAGTAAGCTACCGTGCCAAGGAAATGGCTACCCGTCGGTTGCTGGGCTCTTCCGCACGGAGCATCTTTTGGCGCTTGTTGGGAGAGTCGGCCTTGTTTACCACAGGAGCCTTTCTGCTGGCTTTGCTGTTGGCTAAGGCAGTGGAACCGACTGCCTGTGACCTGCTACAGACACGATTGGACATTTGGGACGACTTGAACGCCATTACTTTGCTAATCTATCTGATAGGCATTGTCTTGCTTTCCTTGCTGGCCGGAGTGGTACCTGCCGTTCTGCTTTCTCACTACCATCCATTAGATGTGGTGAAAGGCACTTTCCGACGGAAAACCAAGGCGGTGTACCTTCGGGCACTGTATGTGGTGCAGAGCGGACTCACCGTAGCCATGCTGACTTGTACCCTCTATCTGTCCGCACAAATCTACCGGATTCTGCGTGAACCGTTGGGCTATACATACGGTCATGTACTCGACTATCCTGCCATGACAGTCGGTTCTTCCGAAAAAATACGTCTTTTCCGTGACGAAGCCCGCAAGAAGCCTTTTGTAAGGAATGTCTGCTTGACCGCCGGTACGCCTGTAAACCGGGGAAACAACAATACCACCCAGCTTTACGATAGTAACGGGATACCTCAAAATGTCAGTTTTCAGGTATTCCGTACCGATTCGGCCTTTTTGGACATCTTTCACATCCAGGTGTTCGATGATAGGAAACTTCCACGGAAATGGGGGAATATGTATTTTTCCGAAAGTACGTTCGATTCTTTGCAGCTGGATTACGCGCGTACGGCAGAATTACGGAATGAATATGGCCGCCAGTATGCTGTAGGCGGACGGTATGCCGACATCAAATTCGGTTCCATTCTCCTTCCGCAGTCGCCCACCATGATTTCAGTAGAGCATCCGGACAAAGTAAGACCCTGGAACGTGCTGGTAGAAACCATTGAAGGCGATCAGGCAGCATATAAGAGAGAACTTGATGCGTTGTTTTCGGAAGTGGTGGAGGGCATTCCCTTTGAATCCAAATGGTATGCCGATGAGATGACGGAAGTCTACAAAGATTTGTTGCACATGCGTACTACTATTGTAGCCTTTACGTGTGCGGCCCTGTTGATTTCCCTGTTGGGACTGACTGCCATGAGCATTTATTTCATCAGCCAGCGCAAGCGCGACATGGCCATCCGAAAGGTTTTTGGTTCCAGTGCAGGTATGGAACGGGCACGACTGCTTCGTTTCTCCTTGCTGTCTTTGCTGGCAGGTATGCTGCTGGCCGTTCCTTTGGCATGGTTCGGCGTACAGCAGATAGACGGTATCCTGCACTATTCACCCATGGCGATGTGGGGCGTGTTTGGCGTCGCCTTTCTGTTGGTAGCCTTGATTTCTTTAGGCTCCGTGTGTCTCATCAGTTGGGGAGCCGTTCGTGAAAATCCGGTGAATCACATTAAGACGGAATAATTTTTCATAGTGTGTAAAAACAGATAAAACAATCGGGACCTCCGCTCATTTGCCGAGGCCCCGATTTATATTTTAGAGACGGGCAGCTACTTTCTGCCAGTCCACCAGTGTCCAGAATGCTTCGATGAAGGCCGCCCGGCGGTTGCGGTAGTCAATGTAGTACGCATGTTCCCACACGTCGATAACCAGTAACGGTTTTAGTCCCTTCTTGAGCGGATTTCCGGCATTCGATTCGCTGACGATGGACAAATGTCCGTCTTTGTCACTCACCAGCCAAGTCCATCCCGAACCGAATAGCGTGGTGGCTGCCTGTGTAAACTTCTCTTTGAAAGTTCTACCGAACCGAAATCGCGAGTCAACGCATCTGCTAAAGGTTGAGGTATTTCCGGCTGCTGAGGAGTCAGTGTATCAAAGAAGAACGTATGGTTCCAGGTCTGGGCTGCATTGTTAAACATCGGCCCTTCCGCTTCCAGCAAGATTTGCTCCAGCGTTTTTTCTTCGTAAGGCGTACCGGCAATCAATTTGTTCAGGTTGTCTATGTACGTTTGCAAATGTTTTCCGTAATGATATTCCAGTGTTTCTTTGCTCATTTTCGGAGCCAGTGCTTCCAGTTGATAAGGAAGTTCAGGAAGTAAATGTTTCATTTTTTTCTTGATTTAAAGTTGATAAATTTCAATTCTGTTTCTATATAAACAAACAAATCGTTCGTAAAGTTGAAACTGCGGTACTAATTTAATATAAAAATCGGTGTTTTCATAGAAAATCTCTCCCTAAATTCCCTCTATATTGTGAGAAATCGTAATTTCGCTGACAGATTAGGTAGATTTCTATAATATTTTAAGGTTAAAAGTAACATGTGTGGAATTGTAGGATATATCGGAAAGCGAAAGGCTTGGCCGATATTGGTAGAAGGCCTGAAGCGCCTGGAGTATCGCGGATATGATAGTGCCGGAGCGGCCTTGATGAGCGACACTCATCAGTTGAATGTGTATAAGTCTGTGGGAAAAGTAGCCGATTTGGAACGGACAGCCGAAGGGCAGGATGTGTCCGGCTGTGTGGGAATCGCCCATACGCGTTGGGCCACCCATGGAGAGCCCAGTACGGTAAATGCCCATCCGCATTGCAGCCAGAACGGTGATCTGGCACTGGTACACAACGGGATTATCGAAAATTATGCTGTGCTGAAAGAAAAGCTGCAGGCCAAGGGCTGCACCTTCAAGAGCAGTACCGATACGGAAGTGCTGGTGCAGTTGATTGGCTACATCCAGCAGCAAGGTAATTTGGACTTGCTGACCGCCGTTCAGTTAGCTTTGCGGGAAGTCATCGGTGCTTATGCCATTGCAGTGGTCGACCGTAAGCATCCCGACGAGATTATTGCTGCCCGCAAGAGTAGTCCGTTAGTTGTCGGAGTAGGCGAGGGAGAGTTCTTCTTAGCTTCCGATGCTACTCCTATGGTGACTTACACCAATCAGGTGGTGTATCTCTCTGACGGAGAAATAGCCGTACTGCGGGCAGATGCTCCCTTGAAGATTGTCGACCTGAATAATGTAGAGTGTCCGCATGAGGCACAGACTGTAGCCCTTAATATCGGGCAGCTGGAAAAAGGAGGTTTCCCCCACTTCATGCTGAAAGAAATCTTCGACCAGCCCGACTGCATCAGCGACTGTATGCGTGGGCGCGTGAATACGGACACTTGTACGGTCACCCTTTCCGCTGTGTCCAATTACAAGGAACAACTGTTGCGTGCCGGACGCTTTATTATCGTAGCCTGCGGTACTTCGTGGCATGCCGGACTTATCGGCAAGCAACTGATTGAAAGCTTCTGCCGCATTCCGGTGGAAGTGGAATACGCTTCCGAGTTCCGTTACCGCAATCCGGTGATTCATCCTGATGACGTAGTGATTGCTATCTCCCAAAGCGGAGAAACTGCCGACACATTAGCTGCCATTGAACTGGCCAAGTCGCAGGGAGCCTTTATCTATGGCATCTGTAACGTCATCGGTTCTTCCATTGCCCGTGCTACGGATACCGGTTCCTATATCCATGTGGGTCCCGAAATCGGAGTGGCTTCTACGAAAGCCTTTACTGGACAGGTTACCGTGCTCACCCTGCTGGCTTTGGCATTGGGGCGAGAAAAAGGTACACTTTCGGAAGAAGAGTATCATCGGATAGTGAAAGAACTGGTCGCCGTCCCTGAAAAGATGCGGACCGTCTTGAAGCAGCATTTGTTCATCGCCGATTTCTCAAAGATGTTTACCTACGCCCGCAACTTCATTTATTTAGGTCGGGGATACGCCTTTCCGATTGCCTTGGAAGGAGCCTTGAAGCTGAAAGAAATTTCGTACATCCATGCCGAAGGTTATCCGGCTGCCGAGATGAAGCACGGTCCCATCGCCCTGATTGATGCCGAAATGCCGGTGGTCATCGTGGCCACACAGTCGCCTTTGTACGAAAAAGTGCTGAGCAACATTCAGGAAATCAAGGCCCGAAAAGGAAGAGTCGTGGCCGTAGTGACCGAAGGAGACACGGTTATCCGTAACTTGGCTGATTACAGCATCGAACTTCCGGCTACACTGGAATGTCTGAATCCGTTAGTAGCTTCTATTCCGTTGCAGTTGCTGGCTTACCACATTGCGGTATGCCGTGGAATGGATGTCGACCAGCCACGCAATCTGGCTAAGTCTGTAACGGTGGAATGACGTAAGTTTTTCACAGATACACTTAAATCCCTGTATTTCTGACGCCTTTGGTGAGAAATGCAGGGATTTTTACTCTTTACTGTTTTAGATTTGAAAACGTAGTGTTGAAAAAGAGAAAACCGTAAGTAATTCATAATTAATGGTTGATAAGTAAGAAGAAAGCGTGCTGTTTTTCCTCTTTACAGATATTTTCTGTATCTTCAAAGGCAAAACCGCATGCTATGAATTACGAAACTTATCAAATCATGCTATATGTCCTGTCCTTTCTGGCAGTGATAGTCTTTATAGCACTTTATTTTGTGAAGGCCGGGTACGGCATGTTTCGTACCCGCTCGTGGGGATGGTCTGTGCCGAACAAAGTGAGGCTGGGTACTGATGGAGCTCCTTCGATTTGTGGCAATGGGGCTTG
>ENA-OPYS01000064-OPYS01000064.1-human-gut-metagenome-genome-assembly--contig:-NODE-64-length-16055-cov-1.388812_pt1 | contig 16055 bp, 9 predicted proteins | sample MGYA00242635_ERZ504478 | MGnify/ENA primary metagenome ERZ504478 (study PRJEB26092, sample SAMD00036246) | human gut metagenome | host: Homo sapiens | study: EMG produced TPA metagenomics assembly of the... | reverse complement strand
TGCGCCACCATGCCCCGGCGCATGCCGTGGCCCTGCAGCACCAGCCCCACGTACACCAGGTCTTCAAACTTCTCCGGCACCGGATAATACAGGCTCATGGTTTTCTTAATCAAGGCATTCCCTATCGTGCTCTTCTGATGCGCATTCATTACGGGCGACTCCAGCTCATAATCCTCGGGCGAAGCAAAGGTGCGGATGGTCTTCATCTCCGGAAAGGCCTGAAAGCCGTACTCGCTCATGAAACGCGGTATCTCCTTATCTAAACTCTCGAAAGGCTTCTGCCCGTACCACGTGCCCCAGTTATGGCTGTCGCCCACCTTCCAGCTCTCCGGTCTGCCCCAGTTGGCCTCCAGCGGCGAGCCTTCCAGGTAGAAGCGCCCCGGATCAAATTCTTTCACCTTCTGCGGCAAAAGCTGACGGAACAGCACGTCGTATCCCTCCTGCATCTGCTGATAGACTCGGACGAATATTTCTCCTCCCATCCCCAGTAGCGTATACCCTCGTATATCTCGTTATTACCGCACCACATGGCCAGCGACGCATGGTTGCGCAGACGACGAATGTTATATTCCGCTTCCGCTTCTACACGACGCAGAAAGGCCGGGTCATGGGGATAAGTGGTGCAAGCGAACATGAAGTCCTGCCACACCAGAATGCCGCGCCTATCGGCTTCCTCAAAGAACGCATCGTCCTCATAGATACCGCCACCCCACACACGAATCATATTCATATTGGATGACTGCACATCCTCCAACAAACGGCTGTAGCGCTGGCGCGTAACACGCGGCAGCAGCGCATCCGACGGAATCAGGTTCGTACCCTTGGCAAACATCGGTACCCCGTTCACTTCGAAGTAGAAACTCTGGCCGTCCTTGTCTTCCTCCTGCACTACACGTATCGAACGCAGGCCAATCTGGTGACTCTTCTGTGACACCACCTGCCCGTCTACCGACACTGAAGCCTCAAACATATACAACGCAGGCTCTCCCCAACCGTTAGGCATCCACAAATGTGGCTGCTCCACTGTTACAGGAAGAGAAATATGATTAAGTCCCGGCTGCAATTCCACCGTCTGCTCCACGTTCTTATCTGGTTCACCCGTATAACTGTACGTCACACGTACCACAGCCTGCTGTGTATGATTGCTAATATTGTTTATTTCTAAGCGATTGTCTACCTCTGCCCGTTCGGCGCTGACTGACTGCTGGTGCACGAAATAATCTTCCACTACCGCCCGATCCGCAAACTGCAGATACACCGGCCGCCAAATGCCACAAGTCACCATACGGATACCCCAGTCCCATCCATAGGAATAAGGTGCCTTACGAGTAAAAATACTTAGCTTCTGTGGATAATGATCATTATCAGCCGGATAATCAAACCCGTTACTCTCCCATTGTGGCATCGCTTCCCGAATGGGCGAACGGAAACGTACTACAAGCTTGTTTTCTCCTTTTCTTAAAACAGACTTGACAGGAACCCGATACCCCACAAACATATTATCTGCTTTCAGCAGCAAAGAACCGTTTAAGAAAACATCTGCATAGGTATCAAGCCCTTTCAAAAACCCAAATACACCCCTTCATGATGCAGCTGCTCTTCTGTCAATACAAATGAAGTGCGATACAACCAGTCTTCCTTTTCTACCCATTGTATTTTCTGCTCATTCATGCCATAAAAAGGATCAGGCAATTTATCATGAGCTATCAGGTCCTGATGCACCGTGCCCGGCACCTGTGCAGACAACCATTCATTAGTACCGTACATTGAAAATTCCCATCCAGCATGCAGCTGATGGATTTGAGATAAACTACTGCCCGACGCATGATTTCCATAAGTCAGTAAAAAGGCCAGTAACATCATCAGAGTGACTTTTGACATATTTTTCACGTTATAGATTCAAGTATCGTAATATCAGATACAAAATAAAATAAGTTTTCCGATAAGCCAAATTAATCGAAAAAACTTATTTTATTTTAGTTTTTAAGGGAAAAGTTTATTTTACTTTAAGCTTATCAAAGCCTTCACCATATACTCCAACTACATTGCTTTGTGAAATGAAGGCATTCGGATCAATATCCTTTACTAATCGGAAGATATCGAGTGATTCCCGTTTTTTAGCCAAAACCACTACTACCTTTATTTCCTGTTTGCTGTACCATCCTTTTCCATCAAGTAAAGTCACCCCACGATCAATCTTTGTCGCAATTCCTTCGGCTATTTCCTCATATTTGCGTGAGAATATCAGGAACTGCACAGACTGACGTGTACTGTTAATCACATAGTCAATAACGATACTCATCACAAACAAGACACAAAAACCGAACAATACCCTGCGCCAGTCGTGAAAAATAAAATAACAGGATGAAATGATGACGATGTCACAATACATCATCATCCGTCCCAACGTAACATCCTTATACTTATTGATAATCCAGGCAATGATATCCGTTCCACCCGTACTTCCATTGTTACAGAACACAATACCAATTCCAAAACCCAGCAGACCGGCACCTATCACACAAGCCATAAAATCCTGACCAGGGCCTAACAACTGAGGAAGGTTTCCATTCTCATCTTTCAAAATCATCTGAAAGAACCAGAGCAGGAAAGTCAGCATAAAAATGGCAAAGACGGTCTTAATACTAAATTTAGGCCCTAAAATTTTCAAGGCAAAACCCAGGAATATAGCATTAATCACAAAATAAGATACCTGAATCTCTATGCCTGTGGCATAATAAATAATTGCCGCAATACCCGTTACCCCTCCGGTAGTAATCTGATAGGGAAGCATAAATGCAGCCCAGCCAATGGAATAACAAATCAGCCCGAGGTTATGGCCAGATAGTCTCTGGACTCCCGGCCCAACTTTTTCTTTAATAAAGCTTCCATAGACAATAAAAACAATCCGGAATGAACAGAGATATCTCCTGTCATTCCGGACGAGCATTTAAAAGGTTAAAGTACAATGTTTACAATTTTCTTCGGTACAATAATCACCTTCTTCGGAGTCTTGCCCTCAATCCACTTCTGTGACTGTTCTTCAGCCAGTACAGCAGCCTGGATGGTATTATTATCTGCATCGGCAGGGAACTCCATTGTAAAGCGAGCCTTACCATTGAAAGAAATAGTATATTTTACACTGTCTTCTTTCAAATATTCCTCATTGAATTCCGGCCAATGTGCATCGCATACAGAAGAGGTATTGCCCAAAGCTTCCCACAATTCTTCTGCCAAATGCGGAGCAAACGGAGCCAGAAGCACAACCAGATTGCTCATCACAGCCTTGTTGCGACATTTCAATGAAGTCAATTCATTGACACAAATCATAAAGGCACTGATAGAAGTGTTGTAAGAGAAGGTCTCAATATCTCCTGTCACCTTCTTAATCAGTTTATGAATGGCTTTCAGTTCTTCTTTGGTAGCTTCTCCTTCAACAGGCAAGAAAGCACCCTGACGGTCATAGAACAAATTCCAAAGTTTCTTCAGGAAGCGGTGTACTCCGTCAATACCATTGGTATCCCATGGCTTAGACTGTTCTACCGGGCCAAGGAACATTTCATACATACGCAATGTATCTGCTCCATAACGTTCTACAATCATATCCGGGTTCACCACGTTATACATGGACTTACTCATCTTTTCAACCGCCCAACCACAGATATACTTGCCATCTTCCAAAATAAACTCTGCATTATGGTATTCCGGACGCCAGTTCTTGAAGGCTTCCACATCCAGTACATCATTCGATACAATGTTTACATCTACGTGCAACGGAGTTACTTCATACTGGCCTTTCAATCCCAATGACACAAAAGTATTGGTATCCTTGATACGATATACAAAGTTGCTTCGTCCCTGAATCATTCCTTGATTCACCAGCTTCTGGAACGGTTCTTCCTTGATGCTGATACCCAGGTCGAACAAGAATTTATTCCAGAAACGAGAATAAATCAAGTGACCGGTAGCATGTTCCGTACCTCCTACATAAAGGTCCACATTCTGCCAGTAATGGTCTGCCTCCTCTGAAACCAACGCTTCATTATTATGCGGATCCATGTAACGCAAATAATATGCACTGGAACCAGCAAATCCCGGCATAGTATTCAATTCCAGAGGGAATACATTCACGTTATCAATCTTCGTATTTTCTACGACTTCACCTTTTGCTACATCCCACGCCCAACGAGTTGCATGTCCCAAAGGAGGTTCTCCGCTTTCTGTAGGCAAGAACTTAGCAACCTCAGGAAGTTCCAGCGGAAGCTTGCTTTCGTCAATCATATACGGCATGCCGTCCTTGTAATATACCGGGAACGGTTCACCCCAATAACGCTGGCGAGAGAAAATCGCATCACGCAAACGGAAGTTGACTTTCACACGGCCCAGATTATGCTCTTTCACATACTTCTTGGTAGCTGCAATGGCTTCTTTGATAGTCAGGCCATTCAGCGTCAAATCGCAATAAGGAGTTACCCCCGCTTTCGGAGAGTTGCAAACGATTCCTTCCTTCGCATCGAAACTTTCTTCGCTTACGTCACAACCTTCTACCAGTGGTACAATCGGCAAGTTGAAATGCTTGGCAAATGCATAGTCACGACTATCGTGCGCAGGTACCGCCATGATGGCTCCTGTTCCATAACCAGCCAATACATAATCACTAATCCATACAGGAACAGATTCTCCTGTAAACGGATTTACGGCATGCGAACCACTGAACACACCCGTTACACGACGGTCTGCAATACGTTCACGTTCTGTACGCTTCTTTGTACGGTCCAGATAAGCCTCAACTTCTGCACGCTGTGCTTCAGTCGTCAGCATCGGTACCAGTTCACTTTCAGGCGCAAGTACCATGAAAGTCACACCGAACATCGTATCGGCACGCGTAGTAAAGATAGTAAATTCCAAATCGCTATCTTTTACCTTGAAACGTACTTCAGTACCTTCTGAACGGCCAATCCAGTTACGCTGAGTTTCTTTCAAAGAATCTGTCCAGTCTACCGTTTCCAGTCCGTCAAGCAAACGCTGTGCATAAGCAGACACACGCAAACACCACTGGCGCATCTTTTTCTGTACCACCGGATGTCCTCCACGTTCAGACACACCGTCTACCACTTCATCGTTTGCCAATACCGTACCCAATGCCGGACACCAGTTTACCATGGTCTCTCCTAAGTAAGCAATACGGTAGTTCATCAGGATTTCCTGCTGTTCCTTTTCTGTCTTAGCTTTCCATTCTTCTGCCGTAAAATTCAGTTCTTCGCTGCATGCCACGTCCAGCCCTTTTGTTCCTTCAGCCTCAAAATGAGCAATCAGCTTGCTGATAGGCTGTGCTTTCTGGCATGAACTGCAATAGAAGCTGTTAAACATTTTCTGGAAAGCCCACTGTGTCCAGTGATAATATCCAGGTTCGCACGTACGTACTTCACGATCCCAGTCGAACGAAAAACCAATCTTGTCCAACTGCTCGCGATAGCGTGCAATGTTAGCTGCGGTAGTAACGGCCGGATGCTGGCCCGTTTGAATGGCATACTGTTCAGCAGGCAAACCGTATGCATCATATCCCATCGGATTCAACACATTGAATCCTTGCAATCGTTTGTAACGTGCATAAATATCGCTGGCAATGTATCCCAGCGGATGACCTACGTGAAGTCCCGCTCCCGACGGATAAGGAACATGTTCAACACGTAGAACTTTTTCTTGGATTCATCTTCGACAACTTTATAGGTCTTGCGTTCCACCCATCTCTGCTGCCACTTCTTCTCAATTTCTCTGAAATTATATTCCATAGCGAAATATTATATGATTGATTATTACGTATTTCTCCAATTTCTCCGCAAATATAGTAAGAGTTCAGGAATAAATAAGGATAGTTTCGAACGAAAAGTTTATCTTTGCTTGATAAATGAAAACCTAATCTTAGAAATCTATGCACATCCGTAAATTCTTTCTGCTCGCTACTATCCTCTGTAGTGTATGCAGTCTCAACGCACAGCGTTATGAACAACTGCTGGAAACTGATTGGAAATTTCACAAAGGAGAAGCCAATGGAGCTGAAGCTGTGACATTCAACGACTCGCAATGGGAATCAGTCTGTGTTCCACACGACTGGGCCATTTATGGACCGTTTGACCGCAACAATGACTTACAGAATGTAGCCATTACTCAGAACTTGGAGAAACAGGCATCTGTCAAGACCGGACGTACCGGAGGACTTCCTTATGTGGGAGTAGGATGGTATCGCACCCGTTTCGATGCAGACCCTGATAAAAAGACAACACTGGTTTTTGACGGAGCCATGAGCGAAGCCCACGTGTATATCAATGGAAAGGAAGCCTGCTTCTGGCCTTTCGGTTACAATTCCTTCCATTGTGACATTACTGAGTTTCTGCACAAAGAAGGAAAAGACAATGTATTGGCTGTACGTCTGGAAAACCGTCCTCAATCTTCCCGCTGGTACCCGGGAGCCGGACTTTACCGGAATGTCCATCTGATTACTGCAGAAAAAATACATGTACCGGTATGGGGTACACAGATTACCACCCCCACACGTTGCTAATGACTATGCTTCGGTTTGCCTTCGTACCTCTTTACAGAATGCAGGAAAAGAAGAAATTACCATAGAAACAGAAATTCTAGACCCGAACGGAAAAAGAGTTTCTTTCAAGAAAAACAGCGGACGTATCAATCACGGGCAACCGTTTACACAAAATTTTATTGTAGAAAACCCGCAATTGTGGTCGCCCGAAACACCGTTCTTATATCAGGCCGTATCTAAAATCTATGCCAACGAAAAACTTACAGATACTTATACCACCCGCTTTGGTATCCGTTCCATCGAATTTGTGGCCGACAAGGGATTTTTCCTGAACGGCCAGCACCGTAAATTCCAGGGAGTGTGCAACCACCACGATTTAGGTCCTTTGGGAGCTGCCATCAACGTATCTGCGCTACGCCACCAGCTTACGCTATTGAAAGACATGGGTTGCGATGCCATTCGTACTGCACACAACATGCCGGCACCAGAACTTGTCAGACTCTGCGATGAAATGGGATTCATGATGATGATTGAACCTTTCGATGAATGGGACATTGCCAAGTGTGAAAACGGATACCACCGCTATTTCAACGAATGGGCTGAGAAAGACATGGTAAACATGCTACGGCAATACCGGAACAATCCCTGTGTAGTGATGTGGAGCATCGGTAATGAAGTGCCCACCCAATGCAGCAGTGAAGGATACAAAGTAGCCAAGTTCCTGCAAGATATTTGCCATCGGGAAGACCCTACCCGTCCGGTTACCTGCGGCATGGACCAGGTTAGTTGCGTACTCGACAACGGATTTGCGGCTATGCTCGACATTCCGGGATTCAATTATCGCGCACACCGTTATGAAGAAGCCTACCAACGATTACCCCAGAACCTTGTGTTAGGCTCAGAAACCTCTTCTACCGTCAGCTCACGCGGTGTATATCAATTCCCGGCAGAACGTAAAGCCGATGCCAAATACGAAGACCATCAGTCTTCTTCTTACGACCTGGAATACTGCTCCTGGTCTAATATTCCCGATATAGACTTTGCTCTGGCTGATGACTACCAATGGACTTTGGGGCAATTTGTCTGGACAGGCTTTGATTACTTGGGCGAACCTAGTCCATACGATACAGACGCATGGCCCAACCACAGCTCCATGTTCGGTATTATTGACTTAGCTTCCTTGCCCAAAGACCGGTACTATTTATACCGCAGCGTATGGAACAAGCAAGCTGAAACACTTCATATTCTCCCTCATTGGAACTGGGAAGGCAGAGAAGGAAAAGAAGTACCCGTATTTGTCTATACCAATTATCCGACAGCCGAACTTTTCATCAACGGAAAAAGTTATGGAAAACAGACGAAGAACAACCAAAGCGTAGAAAACCGTTACCGCCTGATGTGGCACAACGCTATTTACGAACCAGGAGAAGTAAAAGTTGTAGCATACGATGAGCATGGCACAGCCAAAGCTGAAAAAATCATCCGCACGGCTGGAAAACCACATCATATTGAATTGGTTTCTTCACGCCAGTCACTCACAGCCGACGGAAAAGAGTTGGCATACGTAACCGTACGTGTTGTGGACAAAGACGGAAATCTCTGCCCCACAGACATGCGCTTGGTGAAATTTAAAGTAAAAGGAGCCGGAAGCTACAAGGCCTCAGCCAATGGAGACCCAACTTGTCTGGATTTGTTCCACCTGCCTCAGATGCACGCCTTCAACGGCATGCTGACTACAATTGTGCCATCAGGAAAAGAAGCAGGAGTTCTTGAGTTACAAGTCACTGCAAAAGGGCTGAAATCAGGAAAGATACAAATCGAAGTAAAATAACCCTCAAGACAACAGCGGGGAAAAGCAGGCATGAAGTGCCTGCTTTTCCCCACTTATATTTTTCCACAGCTTGCTATCTGTTCAGGTTTTCCTTAAATTCAACTTCTACAATACGAAGTTCATGATTGGTTTTATCTCCATCTTTCGCCTTAAACAAATCTAACTCATTGGCTACTGGAGCAGCCACTTCCACAATCTGTCCAAAGGCATCATCCTCTTTACTTGAACCCTTCAACCGGATAATTATTTCAGAAGCAGGAATCGGTTTCACTTTCAGATGAACGTAACCCAGACTTTTTTCAGTTTCTCCGCTCCAAATCAGTTCATCGCCCGCATAAATTTCCAAAGGATAACTGCGCATACGCCATCCTGTAAGTTTCATACATATCTCATCCACACGCGCTACCCTCTCAAGATGATACTTAATCCATGCAGTAGAAGCCTTCCCATCATTTTTCCATTCACTCAATTCATTGTCATCAAAACTCTTACAAGCTTCTTCCGTATTTATTCCAGCCTCTGCAGAAAGTACAGCCACATCTACCGCACGCTCTACATAAGAAGGAGATAAAGGTGTTTCTCCACGATCTAAACTTCCTTCCAAATCATCTCCAGGAATATATGTACTCAGTCCATTTTGTACTTCTACAGGAGAAGAAACCAGTTCCAATGAAGCGGAAACCAATCCTTCTGCTTCAGCTCGTACAACTACCTTCCCTGCTGTAACAGACGAGCGCAATAACGCACGGTTCACCCCACATTCCACGGGAAGTTTTTCCGACAAGATATAATTATCCGGGCCTTGCGCTATACCTCCTCGCCATTCTGCCGGACCTTCTACCGTAAAATGAATTAAATTATTCGCCAGCGGACAACGATTTCCTTCTGCATCAGCGACCTCCACTTGCAACAACACCAAATCGGCTCCATCGGCTTTCCATCCTTTCGGATGCTGAATGGCAGATAATTTCAATTTAGCAGGTTTACCTGCAGTTCTTAACTGCATGCGCGCAACTTCTTTTCCGTCATTATATCCCACTGCTTCCAATACCCCAGGAGTGAATGCGATTTTATCAAAAGTAAACAAGAAATGATAGTCACGCTGAGCCTGCCCCATTGTTTTTCCGTTTAAAAATAACGCCACACTATCTGTATTAGAAACCACATACACAGGCTTTACCACTCCCGGTTCATAATTCCAGTGTCCTACGATATGCAAACGAGGATTTTCCGTATCTACCCATCCGTCCCACATCACCTGATGAACGAAATAAGAATCTTTCGGAATACGCATCGGGTCTGTATCTCCACTACGCCGATAATTCTCTACCCCACGGAAATGAGTATTTGTATCTGAAAAAATAATCTTAGCGCCGCCAGAACTTACCCTTTTACCTGTACCCGGACGTTCACGCCAGTAATCAACCAACGAATTACATTCTCGATGGTGAAAGAGTCCTGATTACGATTGTAGACACTGGCATCTGCCTGTTTTTTCGTTTTTCCAGTAGCTGCAGAATGATAAGCACTGTTTCCTTCACCATCTTTATGATATGGATAAGAGTAATTATCCCAATACTTGCGTAAGCCTTCATCACGGCAATACTCCATAGCCACATAGGATGATGTGCACTTTTGTTAATATACAACATCTCTCCCCCATACTCGGCATCACGAATATCCAGCATCTCACGAGAACCGATTGCACGCCCACCATGATAATCAAACTCATCACGTATCTTCTTCATCTCCAGCATGTGTTCACGGCTGATTGATTCATTGCCACATTCATAAAAAAGGATACTCGGATTGTTGCGGTTATAGATAATTGCATCCCTCATTACCAGTTTACGCTGCTCCCACTGACGTCCTTTGCAATCTTTTTCTGCATCTCCTGCCGGCATGGCCTGAATTAAACCGACACGGTCGCATGACTCTACATCCTGCTTCCAGGGAGTTACATGCATCCAACGTACCAAATTAGCATTGGCTTTCACCATGAGACTATTGCTGTAATCACTCAACCAGGCAGGCACCGACATTCCCACAGCAGGCCATTCATTACTTGTTCGCTGGGCAAATCCCTTCAACTGAATCACCCGGTCGTTTAACCATACTTTTCCATCGGCAAATCGTGTTTTTCGAAAACCTGTACGCGTAATTACTTCATCCGTTTTCTTTCCCTCTATACACAAAGCTGTCTTTACCGTATACAGATAGCCATAACCCCAGCTCCAGAAATGTAAGCCTTCCACTTCACTTTCAGCCGAAAGCACTATTTTTTCTCCTGGATTAATTCTTTTCTCCGCGCCACGGAACGCCTTTACAAGCTTCCCGTCACGGTCAAAAAGCTCCACCAAATAACCAACCGTCTGGCTTTTCTTTGTTTCATTTTTCACTTCCGATTCGGCATGAATTCGAGCTTTACGAGCACGCACTTGAATATCTTCCGCGTAAATATAGACACCTGTCGTTTGCAGGTTACTATATAAAGGTAAGGTCTGGTATAACTTATCCGTCACATGTAACCACACATTCTTGGGTAAACCTCCGTAATTTGCATTAAAATTACGGTTACTCCACTGATACTTCACGCCAGTAGCCTTCTCTGCATAGTCCCAATTATTATCAATACGTGCAGCAATAACATTTTCCTTACCCGGCTTTACAAGTGCAGTAAGGTCAAAACCAAAAGCCATCACTCCATTTTCATGCTGACCGACCAGGTGACCGTTCACATACAGATCAATTCCTTGTCGTACTCCTTCAAATTCGATGAACACCTTTCGTCCTTTCGCGTCAGCAGGTAAACGAAAATGTTTCCGATACCACACAATTGTATCAGTAAGATCCTTGATATTCAGTTTGAAAGCCTCATCCTCATTAAATGCATGAGGAAGTGTAACCGACTTCCATTCCGTATCCAAATAACTCACACTCTCTGCCTGAGCTATATCACCGACTTTTAGCTTCCAGCCACTGTTGAAATTATATTTTTCACGTCCTGCGGCATGAATACTGCTTATAACCACCAACAGACATAAACTTATCCATAAAAATCTCAGTCTCATATTATCTAAATATTTTGTGTAAAAATACATTATCTACTTGTAAGAATACATGGAAAAATAAAGATTATAACTGGAATTATTGGTACATAAACAAATAACTTTTATCAGAGTAAGATAAATACGGACGGTAGTACTGGACAGTTCTCTTTTTTCTAGAAAATTCTGATATTGATGAATATGAGATGGTCTGATTTTGTTCAAGCGGTATATCATGTTCTTTTTTTTAAAATCGATTAAAATGTGAAAATGCCGTTTTTATATAGTTTTTAACAAATTTGCGATATGTATGATAAGATTGTTTGATGAATATGACATAAAGAAGATTTTTATGTCAAAGCAGGCTTAAAAAACTCTTGAAAGGTATTTGTACAAATTTTTCCATGTATCTACACAATTTTACATTGTTTGAAACCTTGCACAATCGTACTTTTACAACGCATTTGAGACAGCAGATGCAAAACATAGAGATATAATGAAACTAACTTTTGTTTAACTTAACCAAATTAGAGGTATGAAAGACAGAAATTGTTCTAGTCTGATGCGTTGCGCTTCCAGCCTGCAACGTTTGTTCTTCTTGGCCTTGTTGTCTATCATCGCGATTGGCGCGTATGCACAAGGCAAGACAGTGTCGGGAACTGTACTCGACAAAAGTGGGGAATCTGTAATTGGTGCGAGTGTAGTAGTAAAAGGAACTACCAACGGTACCATTACTGACTTTGACGGTAAGTTTACCTTATCTAATGTACCTAATGATGCTTCGCTTGAAATCAGTTTTGTAGGTTTCAAGACTCAGGTGATTCCAGTACAGGGAAAAACTACATTCAATGTGACGATGGTGGAAGATACCGAAGTGTTGGATGAAGTTGTTGTGGTAGGTTACGGTGTGCAGAAAAAATCAGACGTTACTGGTGCGATGGCACGTGTCGGAGAAAAAGAATTGAAAGCGATGCCTGTTAAAAATGCACTGGAAGGTATGCAAGGTAAAACCGCCGGTGTGGACATTACTTCCAGTCAACGTCCTGGCGAAGTCGGAGATATTAATATTCGTGGTGTACGCTCTATTAATGCGGCACAAAGTCCTCTGTATGTAGTCGACGGTATGATTATTCAGAATGGAGGTATTGAAAACATCAATCCTAGCGACATTGAAAGTATTGACATTTTGAAGGATGCTTCTGCAACTGCCATCTATGGTTCTCGTGGTGCAAATGGTGTGATTTTGGTCACTACCAAAAAAGGGAAAGAAGGAAAAATCTCTCTGAACTATTCAGGAACAGTCACATTTGAAACATTACACGATGTAACACAAATGATGTCTGCATCTGAATGGCTAGATTATGCACGATTAGCCAAGTACAATATGGGATCCTATCCTTCTGCAACTCCAGACTATGCAGCCGATCAGGCCGCTTTTGGAAGTGTAGCCGCTTCTTGGGCAAATATTGAAAAAGCCTGGGCAGGAGGAACATACGACCCTTCAAAAGTTGGTTCGTATGATTGGGCTTCTAACGGAAAACAAACCGGTATTACTCATGAGCATACATTAAGTGCATCTGGAGGTACAGACAAATTCCAAGGATATGCCTCATTTGGATATCTAAATCAGAAAGGAACTCAACCAGGACAATCCTATGAACGTTATACCTTAAAGACATCATTTGATGCCAATCCTATTTCTTTTTTCAAAATGGGAACATCAATCAATGCATCTTACTCTACTCAGGACTATGGATATAGTTTTACAAAATCAGTTACCGGTGCAGGTGACCTCTACGGAGCATTAAGAGGAATGTTGCCCTGGACTGTTCCTTACGATGAAGATGGAAAATACATCCGTAATCCGAATGGAGATGTTAATATCATCAACCCTATCCGTGAATTAAATTATAATACAAACCAACGTCGTACATTCCGTGCTAATGCCAGTATGTATGCACAAGTTGATTTTGAGAAAATCTGGGAACCCTTAAAAGGCTTATCTTACCGTATCCAGTTTGGCCCAGAATTCCAGTTTTATACATTAGGAATGGCCAATGCTGCAGATGGTATCAATGGAGATGGAAACAACAGAGCTCAATACAAAAATGAGCAGAAACGTTCATGGACATTAGATAACTTGATTTATTATAACCGTCAATTTGCAGAAAAGCATAATTTAGGATTAACTTTAATGCAATCTGCTTCCGCTTATCATTATGAAATGGGAGACATGCGTGCTACAGACGTAGCCTCTTCTCAAGAATTGTGGTATAACCTTGCTAGTGCGGGTACACTTGGTTCTTTTGGAACAGGATTAACAGAAACCCAAATGACATCTTATATGATTCGAGCCAACTACGGCTTCATGGACAAATATTTGCTGACAGCATCTATGCGTTGGGATGGTGCCTCACAGCTAGCTCCTGGTCATAAATGGGCAAGTTTCCCCTCTATGGCATTGGCATGGCGTATTGATCAGGAAGATTTCATGAAAAACATCAATTGGCTTAGCCAGTTAAAATTACGTTTGGGATTTGGTGTCACAGGTAATGCTGCAATCAGCGCTTATGCAACCAAAGGTCCGCTTCAAGCCATGTATTATAACTGGGGACAACAGAACTCTTCATTAGGATACTTACCTTCTGACCCGTCACTTGCAGCAGACGACATTGTAAAAATGGCTAATCCTGATTTAGGATGGGAAAGAACTACACAATACAATTTAGGTATTGATTATGGATTCTTGAATAATCGTTTGACTGGTAGTATCGATGCCTATAAAACCAAAACAAATGATTTGTTATTGTTAATGTCAATTCCTATCACTAATGGATATGGTTCTACATACGCAAATGTAGGTAAGACTTCTGGCTGGGGTATTGATCTTCAATTGAATGCAATCCCTGTACAAACTAAAGATTTTTCTTGGAACACTACTCTCACATGGTCTATGGATAGAAACCAAATTGATGAGTTGTCCAATGGAAGAACAGAAGACGTGAATAACAGATGGTTTGTAGGTGAAGAAATCGGAGTATATTATGACTATGTATACGATGGTATATGGAAAACCTCAGAAGCTTCTGAAGCAGCAAAATATGGACGTAAACCAGGTCAGATAAAAGTAAAAGATTTGAATAATGACGGAACAATCGATGCCACAAACGACCGTCAGATTGTCGGCAAAATACGTCCTGACTGGACTGCCGGATGGAACAATACGTTCAGTTACAAAAATTTTGAATTATCCTTCTTTATTCTTTCACGCTGGGGATTTACTGTTCCTCAAGGCGCTGCAAGTCTAGACGGACGTTACATGATGCGTAAACTGGACTATTGGGTTGCAGGCACAAATGAAAATGCTGCATATTATTCTCCAGGCTCTAACGGTGAAGCAGCAGACACCTACAGCTCATCCATGAATTATCAGGATGGATCTTACATCAAAGTACGTAATATTTCTTTGGGCTATAACTTTACCCAAAAACAACTGAAGAATACCGGTTTGAACAATTTAAAGGTTTATGTACAAGCTATGAATCCTTTCAGCATCTACAAAGCATGCGATTGGCTGGATACAGATTTATTGAATTATGATAATAATACCAAGACTTTCGGATCTGCTACAACGATAAAGAGTTTTGTTATTGGTTTGAATATTGGATTCTAAAAAATGAAAAAATTATGAAGCTTAATAAGATATTATTCTCAGCATTAATGCTCAGTGCCATAAATGGAGCCATGACATCATGCAGCGACTCCTTTTTGGAAGAAGATCAAATTACACAATATGATACAAGCTATTTCAATACCCAGGAAGGGTTGGATGGTCTCGTAACAGGAGCATACGAAAAATTAAAATTCAAATTTAATTATGTATGGGCTATTGAATGTTATAACATGGGAGTGGATGAATTCACAGATGCCAATAATACCATGCCTGCTTGGAACCATTATAGCAAAGACCTGAATTCAGCAGAAACAGGTGCCAATCAGCCTTTATGGGACAATATGTTTGCACTCATCAGAGCAGCAAATATTATTGTTACCAACATCCCTCAATATTATGACCAAAATAGTGACACGTATAATACCAGATTAGGAGAAGGATACTTCCTGAGAGCATTCGCTTATTTTGAATTGGTAAAACAATTTGGAGGTGTACCTCTAGTTTTATCTTATTCTAATAATGTTGAAACTAATTTTGGAAGAAACAGCGCAGAAGAAGTATATAAACAAATCATCTCAGACTTAGGAGAGGCATATAAGTTACTTCCAGAAACAGCTTCTGAAGGAACAGGAAGAATAACCAAATATGCGGCTGCGCATTATTTGGCTAAGGCTCACTTATTCCGTGCTTCTGAAATAAACGAAGAATGGAACAGCCAGTATGTAGCAGATGACTTGGACGCTGTTATTACTTACGGAACGGAAGTTTTCAACAAACATCCTTTATGTAAGAATTACATCGATCTTTGGAACTATACAGAGCCCAATGGAGCAAATGAAAAAGTAAGTGAAGTAGTTTTGGCTGCGCAGTTCTCTAACGATGAATCCACATGGGGACGTTTTGGCAATCAGATGCACCTGTATTATCCATCTGTATATCAAGATATGGCTGGTACCAAAAGAG
>ENA-OPYS01000063-OPYS01000063.1-human-gut-metagenome-genome-assembly--contig:-NODE-63-length-16468-cov-1.179059_pt1 | contig 16468 bp, 16 predicted proteins | sample MGYA00242635_ERZ504478 | MGnify/ENA primary metagenome ERZ504478 (study PRJEB26092, sample SAMD00036246) | human gut metagenome | host: Homo sapiens | study: EMG produced TPA metagenomics assembly of... | reverse complement strand
GTAGCCAGTTGCACATCATTCAAATCTCCAAACGAACGTTTATAGCTGATAACTCCCCTGATATTGCGCGGATTGTTCATTTTCATTGACATGTCCTTTTCCTTACATCCAGCCAGACAGATGCCAGCAAATAAAGCTACTGCCAGACATGACTTGATCAATAATTTCATTTCTTTTCCATTTTTAATTCCATGCAAAGATAGCATAAAAAGCAAGAAGCACAAAACCATCCAATAAAGGCCAGGACAATACACATTATTACTTTTGGTTATCACGCATAAGAAAATGTAAATAGGACCTTCCATGGAAATCTTCTATCTTTGCGCCCGAAATAAAATCAAAATCACTAAAAACAAACTGATATGTTCAAGAAAGGAAACAGAGCCAATACCCTCCATGGTATTTTATTGATTGCATTATTTTCTTTTGCAGCCTTCTACATTGCCGAAATACCCTTCGTAAAAAGTCTTTCTTTCAGTCCGCTGATTGTGGGTATCATTTTGGGAATGCTTTATGCCAACAGTCTGCGCAACAAACTGCCTGAGACATGGGTTCCTGGTATCAAGTTCTGCACCAAGCAGGTGCTGCGTGCCGGTATCGTACTCTACGGATTCCGTCTGACACTGACACAAGTAGCCGCCGTAGGACTCCCTGCAGTGGTTATCGATACCATCATCGTAGCCGGTACTATTTTCCTGGGCATCTGGCTGGGCAAACTGATGAAAATGGACAAAGATACTTCTCTTATGACAGCTACCGGTAGCGCCATCTGTGGAGCTGCAGCCGTACTGGGTGCAGAACCGGTGGTAAAATGTGAAGGACATAAAACAGCCATTGCCGTATCTACGGTAGTCATTTTCGGAACCATATCCATGTTCCTCTATCCGATTATGTACCGTGCCGGTATGCTGGATGCACTGGGAGATACGGGAGTAGCCATCTACACTGGAAGTACCCTGCATGAGGTTGCTCACGTAGCAGGAGCAGGAAATGCCATGGACCCGACCGATTCATTAGGTATTGCCGGAACAGCTACCATCACCAAGATGATTCGCGTCATGATGCTGGCACCGGTACTGGTCATCATGAGCTTTGCATTGGCAGGACGGAAAAAAGCAAATCCTGAAGGTAAAGCTGAAAAGAGCAAAATCACTATTCCCTGGTTTGCATTCGGATTCATCGGTATCATCTGTCTGAACTCCTTGCTGCAATACCTCACAGGTGCCGAAACTGTAAAAGATATTCCGTTGAATGGTGCCATTGAGTACATTGATACCTTTATGCTGACAATGGCCATGACAGCACTGGGTACAGATACCAGTCTGGAGAAATTCAAACAAGCTGGTGCCAAACCGTTCTTGCTGGCAGGATTGCTTTACATCTGGCTGGTAGGCGGAGGATACTTGCTGACACAATATATCACTCCAATGTTTGGATAAAAGATAGTCCTCAGAAACAATAAGGGCAGGCGTAAACGAATACACCTGCCCTTATTGTTTTTACATGTTCCGATACTGCTTGGGCGACATGCCCGTATAACGTTTGAAGTATTTCCCGAAGAAGGAAATATCCGAAAAATTCAACGAATAGGCTATTTCCTGCACCGTCATATCCGTAGAACGGAGCTTAGCCTGCGCATCGCGTATGATGAACGAAGAAAGAATGTCGGTCAAGGTCTTTCCGGTAACTTTCTTTACCGTTGTACTCAGATGCTGGGGCGAAAGATGCAGTTTCTCAGCATAGAAAGACACATTGCGTTCCGTTTTATAATATTGCACAATAATACGAACCAGTTCCTTTACAATTTCCTGATTTCGATTGTATCTTGGTGAATCTTCTTCCTCTCCTCTTTTCTTGTATACACTGCCTAAAGAAAGAAGCAGCTGCGTATAAATCAAACTGATTTGCATTCCGCTCATTTCTTCTTTTATCTTCTGCCGGCGAATCAAGAGACGGATACTGTCCCGAAACAGTTCATATACGTCTTTCTTCATCTCAATTACCGGCCGCTCAAAGATATAAGGAGTGTACTCCACGGTATAAGAAAACAACTTGGCTCCTTCTATCAGCTTTTTGGAAAAACCGACAAAAATAAACCGGCAGTCCTTACTCTGCTCCTGAATCTGAAAAAATACTCCCGGGAATATAATGGCCAAAGACCCTTCTTTCAAGTCATAACACGTCAAATGGATTTTCACCCGGCAACTGCCTCTCAGACAGAGCAGAAAAGCACACCCCGGAAAAGGCGCCGAAGTCTGGAACAAGCGGTAAAAACCACCCGTCATGTCTATACCCGCCACCATATCCTGGCCTTCCGGCAATAAATCAAGTCTGTCAAATCGCTTCATTCCTTAATTTCTTCTATAGGTGTCACATCTTGTATGTTCTTGTTCTTTTTGCGGAAACGCAACAAACGGACCATATCCATCAATGCATATACAATGGAAGAAATTCCCAACACAATAAAGGGTATCTCAGCCGTGGCAAACGGATTGAACAGGACTGTGATTCCCGCCGCCAAAATCAATACGGGCACTATATATACCCCAAATGGAACCGGCATGAATGAACGTGCAGCAATCAGGTTAGCCAACTGACTGATACCGCCCAACACCAACAGAATGCCTAACACATACATCAGCACTCCGACAAAGAAAGAAGGCATGATAATCAGCCATACACCGAAAAGTGTACTGCCTAACGCAACTATAGGGAAAACCGGACGAGGAGCATCCGCCTTACTCTTGTTCAACAGGGCCAGATAAGAAAACAATCCGACCAGTCCGGGAATAAGGAACAACACCCCGATAGTAATTACCAAATAACTCACTGCTACATCTGGCCATGTGACCAATAATATACCGATAACTAATGCACAGAGCGAACTGACTAATGCATAATTCAAAGATTTCATACTTCGTCCATTTTTAAATTCACTATCCAAAGGTAATGAAAAACTATCAATAAACAAATCATTCGCCCAAAAGGATAAAAAGCTATCACTTATCCGGCATAACTGTGCATTCCTCCGAGTACATAGTTTACGCCGAAATAGGTCATCAGTATGGCAGAGAACGAAACGATTAAAAACCAATGAAAAAAGTACGGATTTCTGAAACGAGGGATACTTTGCACATGAAAAGCCATTCCATAAAGCATGAAAGTAATCAGAGCCCAGACTTCTTTCGGGTCCCAGGCCCAATAGCTTCCCCAGGACACGTTGGCCCATACCGCACCGATAAAAATTCCGATTCCCAAGCACAACACTGCCGGATAAAGCAAGACCCGACAAAATAAAGTCAGCCGTTGCCGCTGCCACGTATGCCGCCGAATACCCAGTGCCAGGATACTACACAGACACATCAAAGCAAACAAGGCATACGACACCATAATCAATGATACATGCAGACTCAACCAGGGTGACAGCAATACCGGCATCAACGGGGTTATCTGCGGATTCATCTCGCTCAGATAAGCTACCAGCAAGGTAAAACCGGAAAGCAATAAACCGGCTGGAAGCAAAAAACGAGAAGCGCCGCTGCCATATACAAGTACACAATAACAGAAATCCCGCTAAAAAAAAGCATCGTTTCGTGTCCGTTTCCCAAAGGAATCCGTCCTCCAATATACCAACGAAGCAAATAAGAAGTCCAAATGAAACAGACAGGCCATACCATACAGCCCACACCCATATCCATCGCCACCTACTCCTCCAGTTTCTTGCCTTATCGCCTTCTTGCATCACACAGGAATAGATCCACCAGCCCAAAGCTAGCAAACCTAAAGAAAGATTAGCCATAAACAAAATTTTAGTGAACGGTACCGCATGATAGAAAATCTCTGCACGTATTCTTAACGGAGATAACGGAGTGACACTTCCATCCTCCGGCAAAGGACGGATAAAAGTACCTTTCTGAAGCATCAGTACCATACCGACCTTCTCATCCAGTTCCAACACTTCTTTTTCCAACTTTTTTGCCTGACGGTTCTCTAACCAGCCTTTCTCATGCGTATTTCGCACTTCGTCTTGTAGTCTCTGCAACAATCCCTTCAACCGATAGGTCTTTCCATCGAATAAATCTACGAGTGCGGCATACTCCGATTTCAATCCCAATTCCTGCCTCAACCGTTCACTTTTCACTCGAAACATCGGTTCGTGCTGCCATTCTTCGGGATAAAGTAACCAACTGGCTACCACCTGTTCCGGTGTCAAACCATGATAAGAAGGTTTTCCACTCAACTTGATTACAAAATCACGGGCCAGGGTATGGAAGGGTGCCACACGGTCGTGGTATATCACCTGACGTATCTTCAGCTTTTCCGCATCCTGCCGGGCCAGGACACTGACCGGACGAGCTTGAACCGTCAACTGGAAAGCGCATACTCCCAGCCATACCAGTCCCGTTTTTCTCCATAGCGGATGACGTAACAAGCGAAAAAATGTCTCCCTCCGGCTACCTAACAACCACAAGGAAGAGAAAGCCAGACACAAATACCCGGCATAGGTCACAGCAATTCCCCAAGTCATAGTTTACACTCAACCAGCTTCCAGACAAATCCGGTTCGTATGATGACTGATAAAAAACGATAACCCTCTACAGAAAGAATGTGATTCATTGAAATTACCTCTTCTTTCCATTTTCCATTCACTTTATAACTCACGTAACTCTTGTAATCAGAAGGGGCTTCCGTTCCCGGATAATAAACCACCCTGAAGCTGTCCAGAGAAAGGCTGAAAAGGCAACATCCTCGTTTGCTGATCGGAAGTCCGGATAAAACTCTTCACTTCTTGCCCCTGCACCAGATGTACATACCCTTTTTCACCTGTCAGGTAGGTAAGCATGGCCCCTCCCAGTATCACTAAAAGAGAGCCATGCCACCACAAGACCGGGAGGCGCTTCCACAGCCGGCATTTGCCACATGCCCGCACAAGCCCGAAAGCCAGCGCACCCCACAAGCCACAAAACCAACAAGCATGATATATATGTGTCTGGACAAAAGTTGTTCCGTATGCATGCTCTAAAAAAGTAGCTATGGCCAATACTCCCATCAGCACCACATAAAGAACTACCCAGACGTTTTTCCACAGACGTTCTTTCATACAAACTAAAAATCAGGATACGGTGTATGCTTCATCATTTTTGTGCCCATGCACTCCATCTCTATCAGCCAACCCGGACGACAGACAGGAGCCAATAGAATCACTTTTGGCATTTCCGGGAAACGCTGGTCGAACATCTCCCGCACTACGGCATAATCTGCCGCATCGCGCAGGTAAACCAACATCTGTCCGATGTCATCAAACGACATTTCTGCTTCCTTCAACAAGGTCTCCACGTTTTCCCACATGCGTTCGGTCTGCTTCCGGATATCACCCGGATGCACCACTTCCCCCCTGTGATTGATACTGGCCGTACCGGATATGAAAACCTGACGTCGGTCGCCATAATCCACATACGTACCACGCTCAAAACTTACTCCATACTCATACGTAGGATTCAGATGAGTCGGTGCATATAAATAATGAATCTGCTCCTGACGGATACCCAATACAGCATACGTATCCATCTGTACCAGCACCTGCTTATCGGCATGACGCCCGCCGATACCGGTACTGGCTATATAATGTGTTTGTGGTGTCAAACCCTGCGTCACAAACACTTCGTTACGGGCTTTTACCACTCCGGCATAATTCACATCTACATTCTGTACAAAAAAACCAGGTACGAATGCAGTTCTCGGCCAGATGCCCTCCCTGTGCAATCAGTTGCAGAATATAATCATTCAGCAGCAAACGGGTCTGATATTCCGAGTTGGCCGCCCGGTTAGAAGCCGAACCACCCCACAGATGGCGGTAAGCCCCATGTGACACTTCGAACAATCCGCTTTCCAGCGCACGACATTGCACACCGGATTGCAGATATACCCATAAAGCTATTTTTGTTCCGTTCAGCGGGGGCTGTTCCACAATCGAACAGGCACAGACCGAGCTTTCCGGCACCTGTACCGCCAGCCAATCGGCCTGATTGGCAGCATCGCTTAAAAAATAACGCTTGAACACAGCAACAGCTCCCTTCAACTCATTCTCCAACAATTGATAATACGTATCGAGCAAAGTATCCAATTGCTCCTGATACGTCAAAGAAGGCCGAGTAACATGAATCATCACATGATATTCAGCGACTCCTTCAGCCGGTTCAAAACGTGAAATTTCTACTAATGTATTTTCTTGTGACTTGTGGTTTCGTAGTTGTTTGTGGCTCATATTCATACTATTTTAATATTCAAGGTTTGGCACCTCCATTTATCCAATCATCTATCAAGTTCAATAATACCGGCTCAGCCGAAAGAATATCCTGATGGTCATGGTGCACATGACCGTTTTCATGCAGTACCTGATACAAAAAAACTATTTTCCGCATCTGCCGGTTTCACCCTCATAACGTCTGGATTCACTACAGACGGGACATTTACCAGCTGTTCATAGCTTTTCCCTGATGTCAGAAACAAGTGCCCTGCCGCTGAAGTGCTTCCTCCATGGCAACTGGCACAGCGGGAATCAAACACTTGCTGCTGTACAGCCTGGAACATGCCGACTTGCTGTTCACCCACGTCCATACGAATCGTGTCTTCTGCCGTTTCCGAGCAATCGACCCTGGCAAAGGTCACTACCCGCTCCCGAATGCGGTTAATCACGCACAATTCGATTTGAGTGACTTCATCTGTCACTCCCGACATCACCACCTGCACCGTACCATCTTCTCCTGCCTGCGAAGGCATCACATTGGCAGAAGTCAGTGCATATTCACTCTTCGCATCAAAACCGGCCACGGCTACCGTATATCCGGAAGGCCAGGTATCCATACCCGTTACCTTTCCGGTGAACTTCACCGTACGTCCGCCTTCTGCCGTGGCAGGCACCGCTTCATAGATACGTCCTTCGTCGCAGGAAACCAGCCATAGGATTCCCAGCCCCAAGAGTATCCATCCATATACCTTTCTTTTCATCACACCCTCCTTCCTTTTAGAACGTGTACTGAAGCATCACCGTGGCATTATGGGTCGCTATTCCCAAGTCGTCATTATCGCGGTCAAGTTGTGTATCATGTCCCCAACGCCCTACAAACTGATACATGGCTTGCAGTTTCAGGTTGCAGCCTTTAAAGAAATAGTTTACTCCCACGGCCGGCATATTCATGAATCCGTTTGTATCCATTCCGTTGCGGTTAAAGAAATCATAACGTGCCGTAGCTTGCAGACGGGAAGTCACGAAATAGCCTCCCTGCACGTATCCGCCCAGAAAGTGATACCCCTGGTCAATCTTCTGCCGTTTGGTAAAGCCCACGTGCATGTAATACATTTCCGCTCCCAGATAGAGTTTTCTTTTCAACATGGCAAACTCCAGTCCGGCACGGTAATCGTTCGTACTTTCGTTTTCACTCTCCACATTCAATGAAGTGGATACTCCCAGCATCAGTTTATCTTCGTTCAGCCGGTTAGGATTTCCCTGCGTAGAGGGCATCACTCCTTTGGGCATGTAGGTAAAACGTCCGGCATAAAGCAAGGAAGGAATGTGCCAGTCGTCACTGAACGTCTTTCCTGCCGTATTCACCGAAATACCTGTACCGTTGAATAGTCCCACTTCATAACCAAACTTGTCCGCCAGCAGACCGTGTACTTCCACTCCCAAGTCGAATCCTGTTCCGATATTGGGAGTCACGGCATTCAACGAATAGGGCAGAATCACCGGAGCGGTCAGCGACAGCGGCAAGGAGGGCATCAAGGTTTCTCCTAACGTAGTCAAGTAAGCATGCGAAAAAGGAGTCTTAAACTTACCCACGCGGATAGAAAACTGTTTTTTCAGCTCCACATCGAACCAAGCCTGTTGTAACAAAGCTGCGCCCGTAGCCGCCGCATTCAGTGATAAGTTGAACGACACTTTTCCAAAGGCTTTTCCTGTAAACCCCAACACGGCATAAGGAATGGCAAAACCGGAATTAGCCACATTGTCCTGATTATAGGCCTTGTCCAGTCCTTCATCGTCATACCAGTTGAAGTTGGCGCTTGTCTGCACTAACAGATAAGGCTTGAACACAAAATCTCCTTTCTTGGAAGCTATGGTAAATCCCTCTCTTCCAGCCAGCGACACGATACCATTTTCCGTATCTTCTTCATGTTGTGCCAGTGCTGCCAATGGCATTACCGCAGACAGACACAAGGCAGTCAGTATTTTTTTCATAAGTTATCAGTTTCTATACTTAATGATTAAAGTGAATTTAAAAACGCAATCAAGGCATCACGGTCTTCCTTGCTCATGCGCTTAAACAAGTTTTTCGAAGCTTCCGCCTCTCCTCCGTGCCACATGATAGCCTCTACGAGGTTACGTGCGCGTCCGTCGTGCAGGAAATAGGTATGTCCGTTCACCACTTCCTGCAAGCCGATACCCCATAATGGAGTGGTACGCCATTCATTACCCCGGGCCAGACCACTTACGTAATTGTCGTTCAACCCCACACCCATAATTTCCGACCCCATATCATGCAGCAGAAAGTCTGAATACGGATGGATGGTCTGATTGCCCAACCACGGCAGTTCCGTACCGTTCAGCAGGGTGGCTCCTCTTACTTTTGTGTGCAGCGTAGTCACATGGCAAAGATGGCATTTCGCCTCATAGAATTTCTGTTCTCCTTTCTGTACCTGCGGATCATTCACATTCCGGCGGGCCGGCACACCCAGACAGTGCATATACAAGTCCACATCCTCCATGTCCTCGGTCGATACGTCCAACTGGTCGTACGAAAGTCCCATCATACTGCCCTGGTCCATCTGTATCTGTCCCTCACATATCTCCTCGGGATAACGGCTGTTGGTCACCCCCATATCACTGGAGAATCCTAACTCCACCGTCAAATCGGCATGCTGTGCCTTGTTGCCCGAAAGTCCCAAACGAGTTACTCCACGCTCACTGATATAATTACACCGTCCGCTAATGCCGTATTCGGGGTAATTACTTTTGGCAGCCAATGCTTCAATTTCTTTCTGGTCGAGCGCCATCATCTGCCCCATTCCCACATGACGTAACGGTATACGGACAGAACAGAACAAATCTTCCGGACGGATACTGTCGGCATACCACTCCGTAATGGTATAGGTTGGCTTGCAAAGCTCATAAGTTTCTCCATCGGGAAATTCGAATGTCTGATAATCATACTTCACAGACAATTTACCCTCCGGCTTCACCCCATAAAATAGCCTGGTCATGAAGCACACGCCCATAGTTCTGGAAGAACGCTCCGTTCTTTCGGGTGATATATACCAACATGGAAGAAAAACCGTAATTTCCCGAACCGCCTTCACTCCACAAGGTAGGCTTGGTACGTCCTGCATTCCGGTGACAACTTCCACAGGAATAACCGGCATACACGGGACCCAATCCGCCATCCTGGTTACTACTGGTACGCACATCGTCATACAATCCATCTCCGTCGTTGAAACGGCTGCTGTAAATACCCGACAGCCACGACGCTTCAAAGTCGTAAGCTTTCGAAGAAGTCAGAAAATTGGTAGCTGTACCGGCTGACAGTGCAAAGCCTTCCGGCACCTCCACGTACTGTTGGTCAGTTCCTTCTTTCTCACAGCTCCATAGAAGACAGGGAAAAAGCCCGTATAACAAAAGTTTTACTATTCTCATTTATTCTTCTCTTTTTCGGAAACATACAGAGGAAGTAAAGGAGGGCTTCCCCTTCTTTACTCCCCTGCCTATCATTCATCAAAAATTTATCTTCATGCTTAATCTACCGTACGTGCTTGTCCGTCTTTGAACAACAGAAATTCCAGGGTATGGAAACCACGTACATTCTGTGCGGCAGAAATGGCTTCACTGTCTTCTGAGTAGTCGCCACTCCATTCCATCTGGCTGTAATCTCCTGAATTCAGGATGTTCACGATGGCAGCTTGGTCAAGCGGCCAGCTGTCCATGTTCGGGTCAAGTCCCTGATCGGCTACCGGGCCAAACAAGAAAGCCTCACTCTTCTCCCACGGTTCACGGGCACTAATCCACGCATCACAAGCATTCTTGAAAGCCTGATTGGTTGGGTTGGCTGCCAGCGTATTCACCTTGTCATACAAAGTAGCCACTCTGTCTTTCAAATCTGAATAAGTGGGTAATACCACTACATCCACGTAGTTCTTTACCACCGGACTCAGCACTGCTTCCGACAATGCATCACAAGCCGGTTTTACCTTATCTTTCAACAAGACACTCAGTTCACTGCAAGCTTCCTGAGCCGCCAGACTCTGTTCGCTGTTGATATGGTTACGGAACGGTTGCGGGATGGCTAAAATCTTATCGTAAGCATTCTTGATAGCCGACAATGTATTATCTGCCAGTTCCTGCTGCCCGTTGCTCACCAATACCGCGTACAAGGATTGCGCGGCCACCTGAGTTTTATCAATAGCGGCTCCGCTAATCAAAGCCTCACTGCGCACGCCGCAGAAAGCATTACAGATAGATACGATGTTATTGGAATAGTCTTCGCGCGAATGCCAGCTATACCAGGATTCCACGGCGTAGAGGGCTTCTGTCACCTTCCCTGCTTGGTATTTAGAATACGGGTCACCGATTTTTGTTTCTCCCACCTCATTGGCAATATCTACACAACCGTCTATCACTTGCTGCACGCAAGAACCCGCACTGTTAAATGGTGCCCCATGATTTTTAAAGGTCACCGCATAACTTTCACCTCCCTTGTAACTGGTAGCCCAGTACCCGTACAAGTCGGAAGCATCTTTACGAAGCAAAGTAACCACAGCCTTCATGTAGTTGTTCCAGCTCGTCGCGTTTTCCGACGTATAATCAATATTGGCCGCATCGGTCGGTTCTGTCGGTGTGTCCTCATTACTGCACGCTGTCATCGAAAAGGTCAGCCCCATTGCCAAGCTACCGCATAAAAGAAATTCTTTTTCATATACATAATAGTTTTAGGAATTAATGATTCATTTCTTGAAAAACCAGCCAATGTAGGCCAAGCCAATGGAAAACTCATTTTCACTGGTATACGGTCCGGTACCGAACATTTTTCCTGTTACCAATCTGACGGGGTAGTATAGTCTGCCTTCACCTACCAGACTTAGGCAAAGCAAACCAATTCAATCCGGCCACCCACATGCTGACCTTGTTACGCAAGTCCATGGTCTGCCCGGCTTCTCCTTTTTCTTGCGGATTATAGTATTCATAGCGGACAAAGGGATAAATCACAGGAACTTTGGGATTGTGATTGAAAATAGAACGCAGGTTCACACCCACTTCTCCGGCATAGCTAACCGCATTTTTAGCTACCGGAACCACGCGGCTGTAAGAAGCATTGTTCGACAAACGTACATTCTTGCTGCTGATAAACTTGGAGTTCGTCAGGTTACCATAGACCACATTGGCCCGTGCGGTCACATAGTCATTCTTGTACTGCAAGTCGCCTGAATAAATCCGTAGCGGTGCTTTCTGTCCCTCGTAGAAATTGGGTTTGTCGGAATTACCTGCCGTATTGGCACAATAATAAAAAGAACCTCCACACGCAGCCCCGGCACTCCACGGTAATCTACACGAAGCACATACCCCGGAGAATTGAAATTATCTTCCTCAAACAAGCCCTGCTTGCCGCTGGCTACCCAAGTATTCCGGTCGAATCCGTTGGCATTCAATCCGGCCACCACCAGCACCTGATAGTCGAAAGTGGCATATCCTTTTCCCAACGTACCGAAAAACTCAATACCCGTTTCATGCCAGGTAGATGGCAAGATGGTGGTTTCACCCTCCGGTCGCACTGTGCCGAAGAAATTAATCGGCTCATGATGTGCATTGGTCAGTCCCACCGGCACAATCATGTGTCCTGCCCGTACGTTGAAAGCCGGATGAATAAGACGGGTGATATGAAACTGCTCCAAGGCCACTTCTCCCCCTTTTTCCATTTCCGTTTCATATTCGCCGTTTTCCGAGTTCTCCAGCTCCATGGCAGCCCCGGTTCCTCCGGCTTCAAATTCGATTTCTGCGCTCAGAATCCATTTCGGAGTAAACTTATAATCCATTGCCAGCACAAAGCGCGGAATAGAAATCGTGTTCCGATGATCACGGGTGTTTCCATTTGGATTTCCGTAATAACGATTGATGCCATAATCCTTAAAACTGGCCACTGCTTCTCCATAGCCTCCCAGACGGAAACGGGTATATTCTTCATTGTCAGTACGCTGTTTGCGTGCTATTACATTTCCGTGATACTTCAGCCACCTGCACCGAATCAATTTCACTGGCCGAAACAGCTCCTACGGCACAGCAAAGAGCGGTTAAAAATAAACTAACTTTTTTTTTCATTTCTCTGCGATTTTTGAACACCGCAAAGGTAGACTACACAAAAAAGGCTATCAATACCTAAAAATTACGAATTTTACGAACAAAAAGATACTGAATTATAGGTAGAAGGAAGTTTCATTATAGTTCAAGAGGCACATCGCATAAGTCACTGATTTACTATCACATATAAAATTCAGGAATAATTCAGTCTGCTAATTCACTCCATCAAACGTTTGAAAGATACCTAAAAAAGAGTAGTCATTCTATACCAATGAGACACCGAAGCTTACTTATAAAACAAGGTAAAATCAAATGAAGAAAAAGAGAAATCTCAGTACACCTCAGCACGTATTTGTGCTTCAAATCAAACGCCTTTGCGTTCAATCCAAAATGCACTTACGTTTAAAGTCAAACGCACTTGCGTTTCAAGTAAAACGTACTTGCGTTTAAAAGCAAACGCACTTGCGTTTTTTACACGTATCTCATTAAGCATAAAAAGAAGGAGGATACATCACCCGATGCATCCCTCCTTCTATCTTATAAAAGCAAATTTTTAAATCAGGAATCCCAGCAGGATACCGGCAGCAACTGCCGAACCGATTACACCTGCTACGTTCGGCCCCATGGCGTGCATCAACAAGTAGTTGCTTGGATCATATTCCAAACCTACTACCTGAGAAATACGGGCTGAGTCGGGCACAGCAGATACACCAGCATTACCGATAAGCGGATTAATCTTGTCACCTTTCGGAAGAATCAGGTTGAAAATCTTCACGAAAATCACACCTGAAGCTGTTGCGATAACGAATGACAAAGCACCCAAGCCGAGATTTTCAGAGAATCCACAGTCAGGAACTCTGAAGCCTGAGTAGAAGCTCCTACAGTAAGTCCTAACAAAATGGTAATGGTGTCAATCAGCGGACCACGGGCTGTTTCAGCCAGACGACGAGTTACACCACTTTCCTTCAACAGGTTACCGAAGAACAGCATACCCAACAAAGGCAGACCGGAAGGAACCAGGAAGCAGGTCAGCAATAAACCTACGATTGGGAACATCACCTTTTCTGTGTGTGACACGGCACGAGGTGCTTTCATGCGAATCAGTCTTTCCTTCTTGGTAGTAAGCAAACGCATGATAGGCGGCTGTATCACCGGCACAAGGGCCATGTAGGAATAGGCCGACACGGCAATGGCTCCCATTAGGTTAGGTGCCAGCTTGGATGAAAGGAAGATAGCGGTCGGACCGTCGGCACCACCAATGATACCGATAGCTCCAGCCTGCATCGGGTCGAAGCCCCAAGCCAAGGCAATCATGTACGCACCAAAGATACCAAACTGTGCTGCCGCCCCAATCAGCATCAGCTTCGGATTGGAAATCAGGGCCGAGAAGTCGGTCATGGCACCAATACCTAAGAAGATAAGGGGCGGATACCAGCCGGACGTGACTCCCTGGTACAAAATGTTCAATACGGAACCCTCCTCATAAAGTCCGACTTTCAAACCGGCCTCCATATTGAAGGGAATGTTACCAATCAAGATACCGAAGCCGATAGGAATCAGCAACATCGGCTCAAATTCTTTTGCCACGGCCAGATAGATGAAGAATATACCGACCAGAATCATCACCACATGCTGGAACGTGGCGTTATGAAAGCCGGTATAGGTCCAGAAATCGGCCAGGTTATTCTGTAAAAAACTAGCAAATTCTCCCATAATTATTCAATGATTATAAGGTCTGTACCTTCGAGTATTGATTCTCCCTTGCTCACCTTGATGGCGGTTACCTTACCGTCACGGTCGGCCTTGATGTCGTTTTCCATCTTCATGGCTTCGAGTACGAGCAATGTCTGACCGCGTTTCACGGTATCTCCTTCTTTCACCTTGATTTCCAGAATGACACCCGGAAGCGGAGACTTGATACCCGATTTGCTGCCTGCCACAACCGGACGGCTCACTGCTGGAGGAGGAGCTGCCGGCGTAGTAGCTGCCGTACGAACTACCGGTTTAATTTTCGGACCGGCTTTCTTTTCCAGTTCCACGGTATAAGCCGTTCCGTTTACTTCTACATGTACATTATTGTCTTCTATGTCTCCCACGGTCACCTTGTAAAGATTTCCGTTGATTTTATATCTGTATTCTTTCATGGTTTTCGTTATGCTTTAGAGGTTATTTCTTATGAGGAGTTTCACGCAATGTATAAATCTTGGAACTCCACGGTGAATAGCTTCGTTTCACCCGGCTGATGGTCAGGATGGTTTCTTCCACATCGTGGTCGGCTCCCTGTGCTTCGTGTAAAGCCATGGAGATGGCAGCAATTACTTCACCCGGAGCTTCACCCAACTTACGTTCTTTTGCTTCCTGTTTATCGGTGACATTCTGTGCTTTCATGGCATTACGCTTACGCAACTTAACCGCCAGTTTGCCCACGAATTTAAAGCACAGGTAAAGCAAGATAAGTCCGGTAAATACCACGCTCATGGCAGAAATAGCCATACCGATACCTACAGGGTCATGCTGTTCGAAATTCTCCATCTTCGGATTGCTCTCGATGGTCTGGTTATTGGTGCTCGGAGTAACATATTTGTCTTCACTTCCACCCTTCACTTCCCATGTAGCCGTACCGTCGCCTACGCGTGCATACGACTGGTCAGCCTGAAGCATACCTGCGGGAACTACCACCTCATCCAGCAATTTCTTACCGGAGTCGTACAAACCAATCCAGTTGTCCTGTGTCTTGCTAAATACAAAGTTGGTATGGAAGGTTCCTCTTCTTGGTGCCCCATCGGCCCAGAAAAGAGCATGCTGACGCGGTTTGAGCAAGGTCAGCACATCTCCCTTGGGAATAAAATAAGACAAAGTATCGCCCGGCTGACTGCTCACTCTCAGATAGCATCCGGCCAGGTCGGCACTGCTGTAAGCTCTGTTGAATATTTCTACCCAACCGCTGTGGATGCCATAATCATCCTGAAAGTTGCTTTCATTATCAATCAATACTTCATTGATAAGCAACTTGGATGCGGTGTTCTGTTCCTTACAGGACGAGAACCCGACCAGCAGAAACAGGGCCAGAAATATTCCGATTTTATGTGTTTTCATCATCATTGTCAAGTTTTAGTTACTATTACAAAGGAATATTACCGTGTTTCTTGGCCGGATTGGTCAATTTCTTAGTCTGCAACTGCTGCAGGGCACGAATAATGCGGAAACGTGTGTTACGCGGTTCAATCACATCGTCAATGTAACCATACTTGGCTGCATTATACGGGTTGGCAAACAGCTTGGTATATTCGGCTTCTTTTTCGGCCATAAAGGCTTTCGGATCGGGTGCTTCTTTTGCTTCCTTTGCATACAGTACTTCTACGGCACCGGCTCCTCCCATCACAGCTATCTCTGCAGTAGGCCATGCATAGTTCATATCGCCACGCAACTGCTTACAGCTCATCACGATGTGAGAACCTCCATACGACTTACGAAGGGTTACTGTTACTTTAGGCACAGTAGCTTCGCCGTATGCATACAGCAACTTCGCACCGTGCAGGATGACTGCATTGTATTCCTGACCTGTTCCCGGCAAGAATCCCGGAACGTCTACCAGTGATACGATTGGAATGTTGAAGGCATCGCAGAAACGTACGAAACGAGCTGCCTTACGAGAAGCATTGCAATCGAGCACACCGGCCAGGAACTTCGGCTGGTTGGCTACGATACCCACTGACTGTCCGTTGAAACGTGCAAAACCGATAATGATATTCTTAGCAAAATCACGCTGGATTTCAAGGAATTCACCGTTATCGACAATGGCACCGATTACTTCGTACATATCGTAAGCCTTATTCGGGCTGTCGGGTACGATTTCATTCAAGGAATCTTCCAAGCGGTCTATCGGGTCGGTACAATCTACGTAAGGCGGTTCTTCCAGGTTGTTCTGTGGGATATAGCTCAACAATTTACGAATCAATGCCAAACCTTCTTCTTCAGTAGAAGCTGTAAAATGAGTCACACCGGAACGAGTGGAATGTACACTGGCACCTCCCAGGTCTTCCTGTGATACGTCTTCGCCTGTCACAGTCTTTACTACCTTCGGACCGGTAAGGAACATGTAAGAAGTACCTTCCATCATCAAGG
>ENA-OPYS01000061-OPYS01000061.1-human-gut-metagenome-genome-assembly--contig:-NODE-61-length-16612-cov-1.253806_pt1 | contig 16612 bp, 22 predicted proteins | sample MGYA00242635_ERZ504478 | MGnify/ENA primary metagenome ERZ504478 (study PRJEB26092, sample SAMD00036246) | human gut metagenome | host: Homo sapiens | study: EMG produced TPA metagenomics assembly of... | reverse complement strand
AAATAAAAACGGTCCTTGGTTTTATTCAGCCAGTTTTTAGTGTATATCCGCACGATTGTTTAACGGTGTATCCAAAGTTCCGGATTCAGTTTCACCGTTTCCTTACGTAACTGGAAATGCAAAATCGTTTCTCCTTCTGCATTGGTATGGATTTCTCCCAACACATCACGGGCACGTACCAGACTGCCTTTCTTGACACGCACTGTAGACAGGTTACAATAAACGGAGATATAGCTTCCATGACGTACCAGCACATTGGTCAGGCCATTATATTGGAAGACAGCCGAAACTTCACCGTCAAAGATAGCACGGGCATTGGCACCCGACTTTCCTTTAATATCCATTCCCTTATTGTCCAGCTTCACATTACGAAGTCCTTTCACCTGATACTGTCCATAATGTCCTACCACCACGTATGGTCCGGTAATTGGCACTGGGAGGATTCCTTTATTTTTCTCAAAGTTACTTGACAAGCGACGGTCTTCCGAATCCACCTTATAAGCTTCTAACTTCTCGACAGAAGTCTTCGCTGTCTCTTTTTTAGCCGACGATGATGTTTCGGTACTGCCCTTTGCAGCTTCCGCTTTCTTACGAGCCTCTTCGGCTTTACGGCGAGCTTCCTCTTCCGCACGCTTACGAGCTTTTTCGATTTCAATTTCTATCAGACGGTCAATTTGCGCATTCAGTTTATCCGCTGAACGACGCTGTTTAGCCAGTTCCGACTGAATGCTCCGCTGTTTCTTTTGCAAGCCTGACAAAATCTGCTTGCGTTCCTGCTCCTGTGCTTCCAGCTTAGCCTTCTCCGCTTCTCCCTGCTTGAGCAAGTCTTCCTTCGCCTTCCGGCTGTTTTTCAAAGAATTGGCCTTTTCGGTAACTTGCTTTTGCTTCCGCTGTACCTGAATGCCTTGCAAACGCTGATAATCGGCATATTCACGCACATACCGCAAACGCCGGTACATTTGCCCGAAATCTTCGGCTGAGAAAATAAACATCAGCTTGTCTTGTATAGACTTATTCCGATAAATGTATTTTACAGATAATTCATATTTTTGCCGCTTTTCTTTCAGTTCTTTCTGCAGACTCTTTAAATCTCGCTCCAGACGGCTAATCTCCTGCTGAATGGCCTTTACATCATTTTCTATGGTCTGAATGTATTTTTGTCGTTCCTCTATTTGCCCTGAAAGTAAAGCCAGGTTTCCCAGCTGACTTTTCACATCCTTCTTGGTAGACTGCAACAAGGTTTCCGATTCGGCAATCTGTTGTTTCAGCTCATTACGCTGTTTTTCCAGTTGACGAATCTTCGGAGTAGTTTGAGCAGCAAGCGTACAAACGCAAAAGCAAATACAAGATATGACTACAAAACGTTTCATCTTTCCAACCACATTTTGAGCAAGGTTGTTAATTCTATTTTCTTATATCTGGAGGACAGGCTTGTCCGCGTCTCCCAGTCTTCTCCCACCGACATACGGGAAAGCTTCATGTCCAGACTATAAGTTTTTCCAGTCCCCTGCAACTCTGCCAATATATGCTGAGGGAAATAAGCCGTACCTAATTTCCCAAAATCTCCATACGTCCAGCTTAATGCATACGGAGTGCCAGACAGGGCCACAGAAGTGCTTTCGAGCCATCCTTTATCGGCCGTAGTCCGGAAACGGTAGGCCAGTTTTCGGGTATCTTTTACTTCCCACAGAGCACGGTCTCCTTCTGATGTCATCCGGAAACGATGCAAATCGGACACCTCAACGGTTTCCTTACCCGGCAAAAAGATTTCGTTCAGAAACAAAGACTGCAGCACATTAAAGCTCAGATTCAGATCGGCCATCCGGTTCAACTCATCAAAAGAAACTTCCACATACTGCTTGTGAAGGCGGTCGACGGCTAAAATACGGTCTGGAGAAATTTCCAGACGTGCCACTTCAATGCCCAGCAAAGGAGCCACCGACAATTGTATGACTTCTCCTTTCTTCATTCGGAGCGTAGCCGATAATTTCGTATTCTTTCCCCCGTCTACATTCAGGTTCAAAGCGACCTTTCCTGTCACACAATTCCAGTGAGGAAGACCGGAAATTACCTTTTCCTGATACTCTTCTCCTTTCAGTCCACCAATCATCGGGGCGCGTTCTGCATGACGCAGAGAACGACAAGAAGAGGCCAATACAATCAGGCACACCACATATACCCAGTAAATAAACCGTTTCATTCTATGTATTTTTTCAATGCGATTTTACGTTTCAAGCGCTTCAATTCAGCTTCTGTACGCGGAGTAGCTCCGTCTTCTTCCTTATTCTCCATGCTATCCGCCTTTTTCCAGTATTCCAGCGCTTTTTCCTTTTCGCCTGACATATAATAAATGTCACCGCAATGTTCCACAATCACCTGACTGCTGTCTCCTCCGTTCTTCATGGCCTGTTCGATATAAATACGAGCTTCGGTATAGCGTTTCTTCTCAAACAGAATCCAGGCGTAAGTATCCAGATAAGTCGCATTCTCAGGTTCTGCCTTTACGGTCTTGTAACTCATTTCCTCGGCTTTATCCAGATTGGTCCGTTCTACAGACAGATAGTAAGCATAGTTGTTGAGCGTACCGATGTTGTTCGGATTATAAACCAACGAAGAATCATAGGCTGCATAAGCTTCTGCTTTCATTTCCTTAGAATGGTACAAATCTCCTAAAATGGCATAAAAATCTGAGACAATTCCTTTATCACTCTTTTCATTTACCTGCTTCAGCCCTTGCTGGAAAATCTCCATAGCCTTATCCGTTTCTTCTTTCTGATAATGAGCCAAGCCTAAATAATAGTAGAACTCCATGGCATCGGGATTGTATTCCAGCGCAGGAGTAGCCACACGAATCACTTCATCGAGGTTATTGTCACGAATAGCATAGCTGAGCAACTGTAAGCGTGCAGGCTTGTTTTCCGGATCGAGCGACAGAACCTGATTCAGTACAGGTACAGACTCTTTTTCCATGTGCTTTGTAATCATGTATTGTGCACAAAGCATGGCCAAATCGGCATTTTGCTGCGGACGGTCCAAGATTTCCTTGAACAAGGATACAATCTGTGTACTGTCCTTCGTGGTCTGTTCCGACTGAAGAATAAGCTGACGCATGATTTCCATCTTGGTATTTGACTCCACATCCTCATTCAACAGAATGGTATCCAATTGCTGACGATACAGGCTGTCCTTACCCAACTGTTTATAATAAGAAGCCATTGATAGCAAAGCCGGTGCATATCCCGGTTCTTCCTTTAAAATCCGCTGGTAAACCGCATAAGCCTCCTCGGGCTTGTCGTTATTCAGGTACACATCGCCTAAAATCGTTTGATAGCGTAAATCATACGGATACTCTTTCGATAGACTTTCAATTTCATTAAACGCCTGTTCCTGATTATCCATCAGCAGATACATTCTGAACTTCTCCATACTGATTTGCTCAGACTTTCCATCCAGTTCTTCCAGACGGTTTAACACAGAAACTACCTGTGCATAGCTTTTTGTCTGATTATACAAATCGACCAATGCCATCAGCGGTTCCAGTCGGGACGGAAACTGATGTGCCATGTCGTCATACACGGCAATGGCTTTCGCCCAATCACGCTTCCGCTGGTAATAAGCCGCCAAAGTCTGTTTATACCAGAAATTTGATTCATCCGAACGTACTGCTTTCTTCAGCGCTTCTTCGCCTTTCTGTTCCTGGCCCAAGACCATATAGAACTGGGAAATCTCATACAAGGCTGGGGCAGAACCCGGATAAATATCCAGACAATGCTTATAAAGTTCAAACGCAGCATCATACTCTCCCTTCTGCTTCAGGCGAACTGCCTCCAGAAAAAAGTAGTTATACTTCCTGCGCTGTTCGTATGACAAGGTATCCCTTTCCTCATTTGCCAAGTTTTGCTTTGCCGAATGCTGCTTTCCGGTGGTACCACAGGCAAACAGCAGGAAAACCATCCCGATGATTCCTAATAGTTTTTTCATACATTCAGGTTTATACGGTTCCGGTGTGACCAAATCCTCCTGCCCCACGCTCCGTTTCGTCCAACACTTCCACTTCTTCCCATTCAGCCTGTTCATGACGGGCTATCACCATCTGCGCAATACGTTCACCGTCTTCAATCACAAACTCTTCAGCTGACAAGTTGACTAATATCACGTTGATTTCTCCCCGATAATCGGCATCAATGGTTCCCGGAGAATTCAATACGGTAATACCTTTTTTGATAGCCAGTCCACTACGCGGACGCACCTGAGCCTCATACCCCTGTGGCAACGCCAAAAACAATCCGGTGGGTACCAGACAACGCTGCAAAGGCTTCAACACAATCGGTTCATTCAGGTTCGCACGAAGATCTACTCCAGCCGACTGTGGAGTAGCATATTGCGGCAACGGATGCCGGGAAGTATTTATAATCTGTATTTTCATCTATTTTATGCTTTTATGAAGTTGCGAAGTTACACAATCCACAGAATTAATAGTTACGTTTACCATTTTTTTATATTTTTGCACTTAACTTTTAGAGCTTCTTTAAATTTAAGTACCACATCACAAAGGAGTTACATTATGAACTGGAAACAATTGCTATCAAATAAAAGATTCGGTCTGGAGAATCTTCATGAAGCCCGAAAAGAAGACCGTACAGAGTTCCAACGTGACTATGACCGCCTGATATTCTCAGCTCCTTTCCGGCGTTTGCAAAACAAGACACAAGTCTTTCCTTTACCGGGAAGTATCTTCGTACACAACCGACTGACACACAGCCTGGAAGTTTCATGCGTAGGGCGTTCGCTCGGCAATAAAATCGCATCCGAGCTATTAAAGCTTCATCCGGAACTGCATGATACGCATATTTCAGAAATAGGCTCCATTGTATCGGCCGCCTGCCTGGCGCATGACTTGGGAAATCCTCCTTTCGGTCATTCGGGAGAAAAGGCCATCGGCACGTATTTTTCCGAAGGAAAAGGACGGACCTTACAAGCATATCTTTCAGCAAAGGAATGGGATGACTTCACTCACTTCGAAGGAAATGCCAACGCATTCCGCTTGCTCACCCATCAGTTTCAGGGACGACGCCCCCGGCGGTTTTGTACTGACGTATGCCACGCTGGCTGCCATCGTGAAATATCCTTTTTCCTCGCAACTGGCCGGAAGCAAACAGAAATTCGGATTTTTTACTAGCGAAGAAGAGGCTTTTCAAAAGATAGCTCATGAACTGGGACTTAAAAAGATTAGCAAGGAAGGAGAGCCATTGAAGTATTGCCGCCATCCGCTGGTGTATCTTGTAGAAGCGGCAGATGACATCTGCTACCAGATGATGGACATAGAAGATGCGCATAAACTAAAAATATTGACCACACAGGAGACCAAAGAATTGTATTTACATTTCTTTGCCCCCGAGAAGTTAGACCATATTCAATCGATATGCAAAATGGTGGACGACACCAACGAACAAATAGCCTACCTGCGTTCATCGGCCATCGGAGTATTAATCAGTGAATGTGTACACACCTTTATTCTGCACGAAGAGGAAATTCTAAAAGGTGAATTTCAAGGAACGCTGATTCAGAAGCTCAGTTCAAGAGTCAGAGAAGCTTATGAGAACTGCTCACATACGGCTTTTGAAAAAATTTATTGCTCGAAAGATGTAGTCGACATCGAACTGGCCGGTTATCAGGTAATCACCACGCTGGTCGACTTAATGATTGAAGCCGTAAGATACCCGGAAAAGGCGTATTCCCAGTTGTTAATCAACCGAGTGTCCAGCCAATATCATATCCAGGCTCCTACCTTATATGAAAAAATTCAGGCTGTACTCGATTATATTTCCGGTATGACAGATGTCTATGCACTTGACCTATACCGAAAAATAAACGGGAACAGCCTGCCTGCTCTATAAAGAATATTATTATTTCCGCGTTTTATTTACCACCGGATTGGCTCCAGAAGTTATCTGCAGAGCCTCCGGATGTTCACGCAGATAGGATTCGATGTGACGCACACGCTTTTCTTCAAGAATCTCATCCACGGCAATCAAGATACCGGTTTCTTCCACATCACCAAAGCCATCATTAATCGCCGTACCGAACATACGCATGGTCGGTGACAAGCTCATATAGGCATTCACCAAAGGTGGAATGTTATATCCCAACTTGCGCACCTCTGTATTCAACACCTTATAATCTTCCTTAAAGGTATCGTGGCAGAACAGCTTCTCAAGTACCTTTTCATCGGTTTCAATCAGCAAAGGCTGCATCGGGGTAATCAACTTATCTTTATCATTGAAATGTTTCTTCAGGAAATAAAGAATCATATCACGTCCGAAGCGGTTATAGCTGGGATACATGGTCATCTTTCCAAAGAAATATTTTACCTGCGGCATGACGACCGTCAACGCTCCCAGACCGTCCCACAAATTATCCAAGGCAAACAGTCCTTTTGAACCTGCTCGAGTAGACTGGTATTCAAGTGTCACGAAAGAGCGTCCTAATTCTATCGTGGTAGGCAAATAGTCTTTCAGGAATTTCTCGGAGAAATTGAACATGTGAGCTGTTGCCAGCAAAGGCTTACCCTCGGCATCAAACTCCACTTCATCTCCTAACAAATAACGGTAGCCACCCAGGATTTCTTCAGCTTCAGGATCCCATACAATCAATTGCTGATAAGGATTTTCCATCAAGTCATATTCATCAAGATCCATTGACTTACCGGTTCCCCCTCCAGCGGCACGGAATGCAATTTCACGCAAACGCCCAATTTCCTTCAACACATTAGGCGCATTCTTCCATGTAACAATGTAAATCTCGTTGTTGCTCTTGTTCGTAAATCTTAAGCGCTTGTCTTCCGTTAGTTCCGATTTTAAAACTTTCTTGTCAATCGGAGCAATTATATCTTCCATAATCCAATGATTAAATCGTATTTTCTTTTCACAGTTTATAAACTAACTCTCTTACATAGTCCGCCCATTCCGTTGCCGAACGTGATTTATCAAACGTCTGCCATGGAATCGGTTTGCCAATTGTTACCTTAAAGGTCTTATGACGGTTTTTAAACATTTCATCAGCTAGATAAAGCATGGCTATATTAAACTTAATCCTAAAATTACACAGATTGGCCAGATTGTAGAAAAAAATCAGAGTTTTCTTCCTTCGAAATGCACCGGGATAACATTCCGTTGTGTTTCCACACTTTTAGAGATAAAGGTTTTCTTCCAGGCTAAATCTTTTATCACTCCTTTTTGTCTTCTGGAACAGATGCCAGCCGGGAACATAATAATATGAGAATCAGAGCGGAATCCAGCCTCTACCATCTTAGGAAAATCGCGCGACTGAGACCCAGTCTTATTAATAGGAATACACAATGGAGCTAACCCATGAAGATTCATCAGCAAATCATTTACAAGGTATTTTATGCGACCATTGTAATGCTTGCCCAATATATAGCCTAAGGCGATACCATCCTGTCCTCCTAAAGGATGATTAGACACAAACGTGCATAAGCCATCGGAAGGAAGATTCTCTATCCCTTTCACTTCCAGCTTAATGTCAAGGAATTCCATGCAAGCCTCCAGAAAATCCACACCGGTCTTGTCGGCAACACTTTTCAGGAACACATTAATTTCGTCCTGATGCACAATATGCTTTAAGTATGACACTAAAAAAACGCGGTATGCGGTCAGCCTTTTTCCCTGCTTTGTCTCTCAATACTTTGTCAATGTCAATTAAAAATATTGAATTTTCACCCATTCTACAAAAGTTTACTTTGCAAAAGTAACTCATCTTTTGAAAAGACACTCATTTTATGACAAAAAATACACTTATACAGACAAAAAAAATTGCAGAACTAATTTCATTAAGACAAATCTTTGACGTTTCTTCCTTGTTTTGCACAGAAAGAGTAACCTGTTGATAACTTATTCAAATTTTCTATAGAAAACATGATGCGTGATTCTATGGAAATTTCTAATTTTACCGCTTGAATATATAATAAGGTGAATTTACAAGAAAATCGCATGGAGAAAACAGAGTCTACATATCATATACCGGTACTATTACACGAGAGTATTGAAGGCATGCATCTTCAACCTGGAGGCACTTACGTGGACGTCACATTCGGAGGAGGAGGACATTCCAAAGAAATATTACGGAACATGGACAGTAAGAGCCGGCTGTTCAGCTTTGACCAGGATGCCGATGCGGAAAGAAATATTATCAACGACAAACGTTTCACTTTTGTCAGAAGTAATTTTCGCTACCTGCATAATTTCCTTCGCTATTACGGAGTAGAAGAAGTAGACGCCATCTTAGCCGATTTAGGTGTTTCATCTCACCATTTTGATGACTCTGAACGCGGTTTTTCTTTCCGCTTTGACGGTAAACTGGACATGCGAATGAACAAACGTGCAGGCATTACTGCCGCCGATATTGTCAATACGTATGAGGAAGAAAAGCTAGCTGACTTGTTTTATCTTTACGGAGAGTTGAAGAACAGTCGCAAACTGGCTGCCACACTTGTAAAGGCCAGAGCACAAAAGCCAGTGGAGACCATAGGGGAATTCATTGAGATTGTAAAACCACTTTACGGAAGAGAAAGAGAAAAGAAAGAATTGGCAAAAGTTTTTCAGGCACTTCGAATAGAAGTAAACCAAGAAATGGAAGCGCTGAAAGAAATGCTTTATGCCGCAACGGAAGCTCTCAAGCCCGGAGGAAGACTGGTAGTCATTACCTATCATTCACTGGAAGACCGCATGGTGAAAAACATCATGAAAACGGGCAACATTGAAGGAAAGGCTAAACAGGACTTTTTCGGGAACGTAGAAACTCCATTCAAGTTAATCAACAACAAGGTTATCATCCCCAGCGAGGACGAAATACAGCGTAACCCACGTTCACGCAGCGCCAAACTGAGAATCGCAGAAAAGAAGTAACACATGGAACACCAAGAAATGACACCACAAGATTCTCCACATATTACCTGGAGAAGCATATTAGGAGGGGAAGTACTGGTACACCTGATGAGAAAACAGGCTAACTTAATCATACTGATTATGATTCTTGTCATCCTGTACATAGACAACCGCTATTCCAGTCAGCAGGAAATGATTGAAATAGACCGCTTGAAAAAGGAATTAATCGACACCAAATATGACGCACTGACTATTTCCTCTGAACTGACAGAGAAAAGCCGCCAGTCGCGCATTGAAGAGTATATTTCTGCAGAAGGGACTCCACTGGAAACAGCTTCCACACCACCCTATCTAATAAAAAACAAGGATTAAAATGGTACCAGGACAAAAAAATATCATATTACGATATACGCTCATTATGTTCATCATGGCATTGCTGGCTATTGCAATTATTGCAAAAGCAGCAAATTATCATGTTTGCTGAGCGACAATACTGGAAGGATGTGGCCGACCGTTTCATCAAAGAGAATGTGATTGTCCATCCCACCAGAGGTAATATCATCTCTGCAGATGGGAAACTGATGGCCAGCAGTCTGCCGGAATATAAGATTTACATGGACTTCAAAGCTGGAGGGGAAAAGAAAGACACTATGCTGATGAATCACCTGACTGAAATATGCGAAGGGCTTCATCAAATCTTTCCTGATAAAAGTGCAAAGGAATTCCGCCAGCACATTTTGAAAGGCAGGCGGCAAAAAAAGCCGGAACTATCTTCTCTATCCACGCCGTATTTCTTACATTGAATACAAAGAAGCCAAGAAATTACCCGTATTCAACTTAAGTAAATTTAAAGGAGGATTTCATGAACTGGCTTTCAACCAGCGCAAAAAGCCATTCGGTTCACTAGCTGCACGTACGTTAGGCGATATGTATCCAGATGTTGCATTAGGAGCAAAGAACGGAATAGAGTTAACGTACGATTCTATCTTGAAAGGACAGGATGGTATTACTCATCGTCAGAAAGTCATGAACAAATATCTGAACATCGTCGACAAACCAGCCGTAGACGGTTGTGATATAATTACCACAATTGACGTCGACATGCAGGATATTGCCGAAAAGGCCCTTGTAGACCAGCTAAAGAATCTTGAAGCGGTGTTTGGTGTAGCCATTGTCATGGATGTAGCAACTGGAGAAGTAAAAGCTAACGTAAACATGACTCGAGCTGGTGATGGGAACTATTATGAGATGCGAAATATCGCCGTAAGTAACTTGATGGAGCCAGGTTCTACCTTCAAGACCGCTTCAATCATGGTCGCACTGGAAGACAAATACATTACTCCCGACTACATGGTAGACACAGGTAATGGTGTGGTCAATATGCACGGAAGCAACATGAAGGACTGGAACTGGTATAAAGGCGGATATGGAAAAATAGACGTAACCAGAATCATGGAAGTGTCATCCAGCGTTGGCGTATCAAGCATCATCGACAAATTCTACGGAGACAATCCACAGAGATTTATAGATGGGCTGAAACGCATGAGCATTGACAAACCTTTAAATTTAGGTTTCGTAGGAGAAGCAAGTCCTCGTATATTGGGGCCTAAAGAACGATACTCGCCAAGACCTCTTTGCCTTGGATGAGCATCGGGTATGAAACGATGATTCCTCCTATCTATATGCTGAATTTTTACAATGCCATAGCCAATAACGGAGTCATGGTCAAGCCTAAGTTTGTAAAGGCTATCGCAAAAGATGGAGAAATCATACAAGAATTCCCGACAGAGATTGTAAATCCTAAAATCTGTTCGGACACTACTCTGACCATGATTCAAGGGATTCTACGAAAGGTAGTTTCTGAAGGACTGGCCAAGCCTGCCGGAAGTAAGCAGTTTAGTGTATCCGGAAAAACAGGTACCGCCCAGGTTTCTCAAGGAAAAGCTGGATACAAAGCTGGAGGAGTAAGTTACTTAGTCAGCTTCTGCGGCTATTTCCCATCTGAAGCGCCTAAATACAGTTGTATGGTATCCATTCAGATACCGCATGGTCCTGCATCAGGAGGTTTGCAAACTGGTAGCGTATTCAGCCGGATTGCTGAACGTATTTATGCTAAGCATCTGTATCAGGATTTAGCCTCAGCAAAAGACTCAACTTCAATTATTATTCCTGAAGTAAAGAATGGAGACTTGCGCGAAGCATCCTATGTATTACAGAATCTGAATATTCAGAGTAACAGTTCAAGCATACCGAAAAGCAGTACTCCTATCTGGGGCAAAGCGAACTGCACAACGACTTATGCAGAACTGAAGCGAACAAATACGGAAAAGAATTTAGTACCTAACGTAAGAGGTATGGGAGCAAAAGACGCAGTCTATTTATTGGAAAGCAAAGGTCTCCGTGTACGCTTATCTGGTACAGGAAAGGTAATCAGACAAAGCCTGAATGCAGGCTCTTATTTACATAAAGGACAAACAATAACATTAACATTAAACTAGAAAGCAATGAAACTTGAGAATATGCTAAAAGCTGTCAACGCACAGCAAATCATAGGAGATACCAACCTGGAGGTAAATGGTATTCACATGGATTCTCGCATGGTGAAAAACGGATTCATGTTTGTAGCCGTAAAAGGAACGCAAGCTGACGGACATAACTATATTTCCAAAGCCATTGAGAATGGAGCCACAGTAATCGTCTGTGAACAGCTGCCTGTACAAATTGAATCCAATGTGACTTATGTACAATTGTCAGACACAGAAGAAGCTGTTGGTAAACTTGCTACTACATTCTATGGAGACCCGACTTCCAAACTGGAATTAGTAGGAGTAACTGGTACTAACGGAAAAACGACCATCGCCACCTTATTATATAATATGTTCCGCTTGCTTGGATATAAGGCCGGATTAATCTCTACGGTGTGCAATTACATCGACGGAGAAGCCATCCCTACTGACCATACTACTCCAGACCCGATTACACTGAATCAGTTGCTGGGACGTATGGCTGATGAAGGATGCAAATATGTATTCATGGAAGTCAGTTCACATTCTGTTGTACAGAAACGTATCAGTGGTCTGACTTTTGCCGGTGGCATTTTCACGAACATTACCCGTGATCACCTGGATTACCACAAGACATTTGAAAATTATCTGAAAGCAAAGAAAGCATTCTTTGACAATCTTCCGAAACAAGCTTTTGCACTGACTAACCTGGATGACAAGAACGGTACGGTCATGACGCAAAACACCAAAGCCAAAGTGGCTGCCTATTCATTACATTCTCTTTGTGACTTCAAAGGCAAAGTACTGGAAGACAGTTTTGACGGAATGTTGCTTGACATTAATAACCGCGAAGTAAACGTGCAATTTATCGGACGCTTCAATGCATCCAACCTGCTGGCTGTATATGGAGCAGCTTGCCTGTTAGGGAAACGCCCGGAAGATATATTGGTAAAACTGAGTATGCTTCGCCCTGTTTCCGGACGCTTCGATGCCAAACGTTCTCCCAAAGGCTATACAGCCATCGTTGACTATGCACATACACCCGATGCTTTAGTAAACGTATTGGAAGCCATTCATGAAGTGTTAAGAGGAAGAGGACAAGTCATTACAGTAGTAGGTGCGGGAGGAAATCGTGACAAAGGGAAACGTCCTTTAATGGCAAAAGAATCTGCTCAAAGAAGTGACAAAGTAATTATCACTTCTGATAATCCACGCTTCGAGGAGCCGCAAGACATCATCAATGACATGTTAGCGGGACTTAGCAAGGACGACATGAAAAAAGTTATCAGCATTGTCGACCGCAAAGAAGCTATCCGTACCGCATGTATGTTGGCCCAACCGCAAGATGTCATCCTGATTGCCGGAAAAGGACACGAAACTTATCAGGATGTAAAGGGTGTCAAATCACATTTTGACGACAAAGAGGTATTGGAGGAAATATTCAAAGGAGAACTTTAAAAAACAGAGACAAGACAATGTTATATTATTTATTTCAATATTTAGAGCAATTCAATTTTCCGGGAGCACGAATGTTCGGATACGTATCGTTCCGTTCATTAATGGCTGTCATCCTCTCCTTGTTGATTTCTGCCATCTTTGGAGAATATTTCATTAACCTGCTCAAAAAGAAGCAGATTACAGAGACGCAGCGTGATGCGTCTATTGACCCTTTTTAACGTCAATAAGGTTGGTGTCCCGACAATGGGAGGTATCATTATCATCGTAGCCATTCTGATTCCTTGCCTGTTATTAGGTAAATTACATAACATCTACATGATATTGATGCTGGTTACCACCCTATGGCTCGGAACTTTAGGCTTTTTGGATGACTATATCAAGGTTTTTCGGAAAGACAAGGAAGGACTTCATGGCAAATTTAAAATCATCGGCCAGGTAGGTCTCGGACTGATTGTCGGCCTGGCTCTGTACCTGAGTCCGGATGTAGTAATACGAGAGAACATTGAAATCCAACAAAACGGTCGTGTAGTTGACGTGGTTCATAAACCTGTGGATGAGAAATCAACCAAGACAACAATCCCCTTCTTCAAGAACAACAACTTGGATTATGCTGATTTTGTAGGATTCTTAGGAGAGCATGCACAGGATGCCGGATGGATTGTCTTTGTATTCATCACCATTTTTGTGGTCACAGCCGTTTCCAACGGAGCCAACCTGAACGATGGTATGGATGGAATGGCAGCCGGGAACTCGGCCATTATTGGAGTTACCTTAGGAATATTGGCCTACGTATCCAGTCACATAGAATATGCAGAATACCTGAATATCATGTATATTCCAGGAAGTGAGGAACTGGTAATCTTTATCTGTGCCTTCATTGGAGCACTGGTTGGTTTCTTATGGTACAATGCCTTCCCTGCACAAGTATTCATGGGCGATACGGGAAGTCTTACTATTGGAGGACTTATCGCCGTATTTGCCATCATCATACACAAGGAGTTATTAATTCCTATTCTATGTGGAGTATTTCTGGTCGAGAACCTGTCGGTTATTCTTCAGGTAAAGTATTTCCAGCGCGGTAAGAAAAAAGGAGTCAAACAGCGCATATTCAAGCGTTCACCGATTCACGACCATTTCCGTACGACACTGGCACAGCTCGACCCGAACTGTACTTATTTGATCACACGCCCTCACAGCGTATTCCATGAGTCCAAGATTACAGTCCGCTTCTGGATTGTAACCATTGTATTAGCAGCAATTACGATAATCACACTTAAAATCAGATAAAGCAATGGCAAGAATTGTCATCTTAGGAGCAGGAGAAAGCGGAGCTGGTGCCGCTGTCCTGGCACAGAAAAAAGGATTTGACACATTTGTATCAGACATGTCCCTCATCAAGGACAAGTACAAAGCAATGTTGAACGAAAGAGGTATTCAATGGGAAGAAGGTAAACACACAGAAGAGTTGATTCTGAATGCGGATGAAGTGATTAAAAGCCCGGGAATTCCCAATGATGCTCCTATCATTCTGAAATTAAAGAATCAGGGTACTCCCATCATTTCGGAGATTGAATTTGCAGGCCGATATACCAATGCCAAAATGATTTGTATCACAGGCAGCAATGGTAAAACGACTACGACCTCACTGATTTATCACATCTTCAAGAAAGCAGGCCTGAATGTGGGACTGGCAGGAAATATCGGACAAAGTCTGGCTTATCAGGTGGCTGAATGTAATTATGACTACTATGTCATCGAACTCAGCAGCTTCCAGCTCGACAACATGTATAAGTTCCATGCCAATATCGCCGTGCTGATGAACATCACTCCAGACCATCTGGACCGTTACGGATTCGAAATGCAGAATTACGTGGATGCCAAATTCCGCATTATTCAGAACCAAACGGATGATGATGCTTTCATTTTCTGGAACGACGACCCTATCATACAGAAGGAACTTCATAAATATGGTATTCACGGACAATACTTCCCATTCGCTGAAAAGAATGAAGAGGGAGTCGCCGCCTTTACCGAAGAAAACAAGGTGTACTTCACCCGTCCTATCGCATTCAACATGGAACAGGAAGAATTAGCTTTGACTGGAACTCACAACCTCTTCAACTCCATGGCTGCCGGTATTTCTGCTAACATTGCAGGTATTCGCAAAGAATGCATCCGCGAAGCGCTGAATGACTTCAAAGGCGTAGAGCACAGACTGGAAAAGGTAGCACGCGTAAAAGGAGTGGATTATATCAACGACTCAAAAGCTACGAACGTCAACTCTTGCTGGTATGCACTTCAAAGCATGAAAACCAAAACAGTTTTGATTTTGGGAGGAAAAGACAAAGGAAATGACTACAATGAGATTGCCGACCTTGTAAAAGAGAAATGTAGCGGACTGATATTCTTGGGACTCCATAACGAAAAGCTGCACGACTTTTTCGGCAACTTTGGTCTTCCGATTGTAGACGCACAAAGCATGCCTGATGCCGTAAACGCAGCCTACAACATGGCAAAAAAAGGAGAAACCGTGTTGCTGAGTCCGTGCTGCGCAAGCTTTGACCTGTTTAAAAGTTATGAGGACCGAGGCGACCAGTTTAAAGAGTGTGTAAGAAACCTATAAGCATCATTAAAAAGTTAGAATCATAGCACATGGATTTGCTAAAAAACTTTTTTAAAGGGGATAAAGCGATCTGGATTATTTACCTGTTTCTCTGCCTGATATCCATTGTAGAGGTATTCAGTGCATCCAGTACGCTTACCTATAAAAGTGGAGACCACTGGGGACCGATTACCAACCATCTGACCTTGCTGATGGTTGGTACTATCGCTGTATGGATTGTGCATAATATTCCCTGTCGCTGGTTTAAGACTTTTATCGCTTTACTACCTATATCATGGGCATTACTGATAGCCGTATTCGTGATTGGTGCCCTTACCAATGGAGCCAAACGATGGATTGATTTAGGTTTCATTCAGTTCCAGCCCTCAGAAGTTGCCAAAATGGCAACCATCATCACCGTCGCATTCATTCTTCGCGCATGCAGGAAGAAAATGGAGCCAACAAAAAAGCTTTCAAGTATATATGCGGCATTACGGCTGCAACTTGCGGACTCATTGTGACTGAAAACCTTTCTACGGCAGTTTTGTTGGCAGGAAGTGTTTTTCTTCTCATGTTTGTAGGAAGAGTTCCCTTCAAGCAGCTCGGATTACTTGCAGGTATCGGTTTTGCCTGCATCATCATTGGTGTAGGAACCATCAAATATATTCCTGGAGAAGCCTGGGATAAAATCGGGCTTCATCGTATGGTAACCTGGCAAAGCCGCTTGAACAATCATTTTGACGAGAGTGAAATACCGGCAGCCAAATTCGACATCGACAATGATGCACAGATAGCCCATGCCAATATTGCCATAGCAAGTAGCCACATTTTAGGAAAAGGCCCGGGAAACAGTGTACAACGAGATTTCCTGTCACAAGCTTTTTCCGACTTTATCTATGCCATCATCATCGAAGAGTTGGGACTTGTAGGAGGAGCTTTCGTAGCCATTCTTTACATCCTGCTTCTGATGAGAATTGCCAAAATAGCCAGAAACTGTGACAAGTCATATTACATATTTCTGGTTACAGGTATTGGAATTCTGTTTGTGTTACAGGCCACGTTTAACATGCTGGTAGCCGTAGGAATTATGCCAGTCACCGGACAGCTTTACCACTTTACTCAGTAAAGGAGGTAACATCAACCCT
>ENA-OPYS01000058-OPYS01000058.1-human-gut-metagenome-genome-assembly--contig:-NODE-58-length-16855-cov-1.369201_pt1 | contig 16855 bp, 20 predicted proteins | sample MGYA00242635_ERZ504478 | MGnify/ENA primary metagenome ERZ504478 (study PRJEB26092, sample SAMD00036246) | human gut metagenome | host: Homo sapiens | study: EMG produced TPA metagenomics assembly of... | reverse complement strand
CGGAAAAAGCTGTAAAAAATGTAGCCAATACGTAAATAATACGCACCAAAGTAATATCCCATTCAAAATAATCGGCTATCCCAGCACAAACCCCACCTATCATACGATTGTTGACCGTGTCAATCTTTTTTCTCCATAATCTATTGGCAAATATTCATTATTCGGGGCTAAGTTACAAAAAACATACATAAAGCATTCTATACTCTTAAAAACTTTTAAAGAAAATCATGCCATAGGCTTTTTATTTGTTATTTTGCAGCAAATTAGGGAATAAAGTGAATATACTGAAAATAGATAAATGTCCACTTTGTGGAGGAAACCACTTTGAAGAGGTAATGACATGTACAGACCACTATGCTTCCGGTGAGTCCTTTCAGATTTGTCGTTGCAAAGACTGCGGTTTCCAGTTCACTCATCCTGTTCCGGTTGAAGCAGAAATAGGACGCTACTACGAAACTCCAGATTATATTTCACACAGCGATACGCACAAAGGGTTGATGAACCGTGTATATCACTGGGTGCGTCGCGTGATGCTTGCCCGTAAAGCACGCCTTGTCAAGCATAACTCCCGATTAAGTCAGGGCAGCCTGCTGGACATCGGTACCGGCACAGGCTACTTTCCGCATTTCATGCAGGAAAGAGGATGGCACGTTTCTGCCATCGAAAAAAGCCCTCAGGCCCGTCAGTTTGCCAAAGAGCATTTTGAACTGGACGTGGCAGCTCCGGAAGCCCTCAATGAGTTTGCCGACAAGTCGTTCGATGTCATCACGTTGTGGCATGTCATGGAGCATCTGGAACATTTGAATGAAACCTGGGAGACACTGAAACGTATTCTGAAAGACCAGGCATACTCATTATAGCTGTGCCCAACCCTACTTCATTCGATGCCGAAAAATACAAAGAAATGTGGGGTGCCTACGATGTTCCCCGACACTTGTGGCATTTCAGTCCCTCCGTCATGCAGCAGTTTGGAGCCAAACACGACTTTATTCTCTGCGAACGGCATCCGATGCCTTTTGATGCGTTTTACGTATCCATGCTGAGCGAGAAGTACCGGAAGAGTGCTTTCCCGTTCATAAAAGGCCTGATTACCGGAGCGGAAGCATGGATTGTTTCACTGGCCAAGAAAGACCGGAGCAGTTCCATGATTTATGTATTCAGAAAAAAATAAGAAATTATGAGTCAGAAGTCGGGTAGCCTTTTCGATATGCAATTCATTACCTCCTGCATCAGTACAATGCTGGTACTGCTGTTGTTGGGTATGGTGATCTTTTTTGTCATGACCGCCAACAATCTTTCTGTATACGTACGCGAGAATATCAACTTTTCCGTTCTTCTCAACGACGACATGAAAGAAGCAGAAGCCATCCGCTTCCAAAAGCAGCTGGAAGAAGAGCCTTTTGTGAAGCAGGCCACCTACATATCGAAAGCACAGGCTCTGAAAGAACAGACAGAAGCCATGGGAACAGATCCGGCTGAATTCTTAGGCTATAATCCGTTTACGGCTTCCATCGAAATCAAGCTCAATGCGGCATACGCCAATTCTGACAGCCTGAGCTGGATTCAGGAAAAACTGCTGGACAATAAAAAAGTCATTGAAGTAAATTATCCGCAGGACCTGATTGATACCATCAACCAGAACATACGCAAAATCAGCATGTTCCTGTTAGGGCTGGCTGCTTTGCTCACCCTCATTTCATTTGCATTGATCAACAATACCATACGACTGACCATTTACTCCAAACGTTTTCTGATTCACACCATGAAGCTGGTAGGTGCAAGCTGGTCATTCATCCGGCGACCGTTCATTGTCAGAAATGTCTGGATAGGCATTCTTGCGGCGGCCATGGCCAATGCCCTGCTCATCAGCCTGTCTTACATGCTTGTCAACTATGAGCCGGGACTGCTGGAACTCATTACTCCCGAAGTAATGCTTTGTGTAATGGGGGCTGTTTTCATCTCGGGCATCCTCATTGCCACCTTGTGTGCCTACATCTCCATCAACAAATATTTGAAGATGAAAGCCGGAGATTTATATCGCCTTTAATGTTCAAACTAAATAGACAAAATTCATTATGGACAAAAAAAGTTTTGCTTTTGATAAAACCAACTTCATACTGCTTGCCATAGGTATGATAGTCATTATCATCGGATTCCTGTTAATGAGCGGACCCGGCTCTACTGAAACAGCCTTTGAACCGGATATTTTCAGTGTACGCCGCATCAAAGTGGCTCCCGTTGTTTGCTTTTTGGGATTCATTTTCATGATTTATGGTATCCTGAGAAAACCGAAAGATAAAGAAATAACTACAAAAGAAGAGGAAAGACTGTAATGGAAGGAGATTTAAGCTTATTTCAAACGATTGTAATTGCCATTGTAGAAGGACTTACCGAGTTTCTTCCTGTGTCATCTACAGGCCACATGATTATTACCCAGCATATTTTAGGGGTAGAAAAGTACGGATTTTGTCAAGGCTTTTACATTTATTATCCAGTTTGGTGCAATCCTGTCGGTGGTATGTTTATACTGGAAAAACTTTTTCCATCTCAACCATACCCCCATGCCAGAAAATTGTACTCCAGTGAAGCGTTTCCTTCACAAATATGACTTTTACTGGAAGCTATTAGTTGCTTTTATCCCTGCCGCTGTATTGGGACTTCTTTTCAGTGACATGATAGATGCGATGCTGGAAAGCGTAACTGTAGTAGCTGTCATGTTAATAGCAGGAGGTATATTTATGCTATTCTGTGACAAAATTTTCGGCAACGGAAGCGAAAAAACTGTTTTGACAGAAAAAAGATCCTTTTTTATAGGATTATTCCAATGTATTTCTATGATACCGGGAGTATCACGCTCCATGGCTACAATTGTAGGAGGTATGGCACAAAAACTTACCCGAAAGAAAGCAGCAGAATTCTCTTTTTTTCTGGCTGTGCCCACCATGTTTGCAGCTACAGTGTATAAAATGGCCAAATTATTCATGGATGGAGGAACGGAAATCATATCGACGAATCTGACAACTTTAATTGTGGGTAATGTCGTAGCCTTCATCGTAGCATTGCTGGCTATCAAATTTTTCATCAGCTTTGTGACAAAATATGGATTTGTAGCTTTTGGCTGGTACCGTATCATTGTAGGAAGCATCATACTAATCATGTCTTTTTTAGGATATAATTTAGAATTGGCTTAATGAATTTCAAAGAAGGAGAAGTATTATATTTTGACAAGCCACTGCGATGGACCTCTTTTGCCGTAGTGAATAAGATAAGATACCACATCAGTCGCAAATTAGGAGTAAAGAAAATAAAAGTAGGACATGCTGGCACGCTCGATCCGCTGGCCACTGGAGTGATGATTATCTGTACCGGAAAGGCTACAAAGCGTATTGAGGAGTTCCAGTATCATACGAAAGAGTACATTGCCACTCTCCAGCTGGGAGCAACCACTCCCTCTTTCGACCTGGAAAAGGAGATTGACGCGACTTACCCTACCGACCATATCACCAAAGAAATGGTCGAGGAGACATTAAAAAAGTTTGTCGGCACCATTGAACAGGTACCACCAGCATTTTCCGCATGCAAAGTTGACGGTAAGCGTGCATACGACCTGGCAAGAAAAGGAGATGAAGTAGAACTGAAACCCAAGATTCTGGTCATCGATGAGATCGAGTTGTTGGAATGCAACCTGCCGGAAATTAAGATACGGGTAGTCTGCAGCAAGGGTACTTACATACGGGCATTGGCCAGAGACATTGGCCAGGCACTGCAAAGTGGTGCCCACCTGACCGGTCTGATACGTACACGGGTAGGAGAAGTAAAGTTGGAAGACTGCATGAAAGTGGAAGATTTTGAAGCCTGGCTCGACCAGCAAGAAATAGAAGTTATAAACGATTAAGGAAAGAAAGGAAGAAGATGAAACTGTCACAATTCAAATTCAAATTGCCGGAAGAAAAAATCGCTCTTTATCCGGCTAAATACAGAGATGAATCCCGCCTGATGGTAATTCACAAGTCAACCGGAGAAATTGAACATGTCAATTTCAAGGATATACTGAACTATTTCGACGACAAAGACGTGTTTATCTTTAACGATACCAAAGTCTTTCCTGCTCGTTTGTATGGTAACAAGGAAAAAACGGGTGCCCGCATTGAAGTATTCCTGCTCCGTGAGTTGAACGAAGAACTGCGCTTGTGGGATGTGCTGGTAGACCCTGCCCGTAAAATCCGTATCGGTAACAAGTTGTATTTCGGCGACGATGACTCCATGGTGGCCGAAGTAATTGACAATACGACTTCTCGCGGACGTACACTCCGCTTTTTGTACGACGGTCCTCATGATGAATTCAAGAAGGCTTTGTATGCCTTGGGAGAACCTCCATTGCCTCCTTTCATCCATCGTCCGGCAGAACCGGAAGACGAAGAACGTTTCCAGACTATCTACGCCAAAAATGAAGGAGCCGTTACCGTGCCGGCAGCCGGTCTCCACTTCAGCCGTGAGCTTATGAAACGTATGGAAATCAAAGGTATTGATTTCTCCTTCATTACCATGCACGCCGGATTGGGCAACTTCCGCGACATCGACGTGGAAGATTTGACCAAGCATAAAATGGATTCGGAACAGATGTTCGTCAACGCAGAAGCCTGCCGCATCGTCAACGAAGCCAAAGACAGAGGCAACAAGGTATGTGCCATTGGTACTACCGTGATGCGTGCCATTGAAACAGCTGTGGGTACAGACGGCCATTTGAAAGAGTTCGAAGGATGGACCAACAAATTTATTTTCCCTCCTTACGACTTCTCAGTAGCCAACGCTATGGTAAGCAATTTCCACATGCCGCTTTCTACCATGCTGATGCTTGTATGTGCTTACGGAGGATATGAACTGATCATGGAGCTTACAACATCGCACTGAAAGAAGATTACCGTTTTGGTACTTACGGTGATGCCATGCTGATTCTGGATAAATAAACCATCACTCTATGGCAACAGTTTATCTGGGATTAGGTACAAACCTTGGCGATAAAGAAGCTAATTTACGTACCGCCATCTATAAACTACAGGAAAGGATAGGGAAGCAAGTTTCCCTATCCTCTTTTTATGAAACAGCCCCTTGGGGATTTGAATCAGACCACAGTTTCCTCAATGCAGCAATAGGACTGGAAACCAACCTCCCTCCTATTGAGATACTGCACATCACGCAGGAAATAGAGAAAGAGCTGGGAAGGACAAAGAAATCAGTCAACGGGAGCTACAGCGACCGACTCATTGATATTGATATTCTTTTATACGACACTCTCGTGCTCCAGACACCTGAGCTTACAATTCCTCATCCATTGATGACGGAAAGAGATTTTGTGATGAACCCCTAATCGAAATTGCAGGAAACGTAATCCACCCACCCGGCAAAAACATTGTCCGAACTATATCAGGAATAATTTGGCAACAGGCAAGTAGCATAAAGCTATGTTAAAAAGAAACTGAAATTGTAATTATTCCAATTTATATCACTATCTTTGCAGCGAAAATAAAAAGTGGAAAGATTTGAGTAGCTTGCAACCACGGAAAAAAATGCTAAAACACATTGTTATTTCCCCGAAGATTACTTCTCTACTCTGTCCGTACACGGATAAAAACAAACCATTAACAATTTTAATTTACCACAACAATGGGATACTTATTCACATCCGAATCGGTGTCTGAAGGACACCCCGACAAAGTGGCCGATCAAATTTCGGACGCTGTGCTTGACAAACTGTTGGCTTACGACCCCAGTTCAAAAGTAGCTTGCGAAACTCTGGTAACTACCGGACAGGTGGTACTGGCAGGAGAAGTGAAAACCAAAGCGTATATTGATTTGCAGCGCGTAGCACGCGAGGTAATTAATAAGATAGGCTATACCAAGAGCGAATACATGTTCGAAGGTAATTCATGCGGTGTATTCTCTGCCATTCACGAACAGAGTCCTGACATCAACCGTGGAGTAGAACGCGAAGACCCGATGAATCAGGGAGCAGGTGACCAGGGTATGATGTTCGGTTATGCTACCAACGAAACAGAAAACTACATGCCGCTGTCGCTCGACCTAGCACACAAGCTGCTGATGGTATTGGCTGACATCCGTCGTGAAGGAAAGGTGATGACTTACCTTCGTCCGGACTCTAAGAGCCAGGTAACTATTGAATATGATGACAACCGTCGTCCGGTACGTATTGATACCATCGTAGTATCTACCCAGCACGATGAATTTATCCAGCCGGAAAATGACTCAAAAGAAGCTCAATTAAAGGCTGACGAGGAAATGCTGGCACAGATTCGCAAGGACGTAATTGAAATCTTGATGCCGCGTGTCATTGCAGAAATCCACAACCCGCAGGTACTGGCTTTGTTCAACGACCAGATTAAATACCACGTAAACCCGACAGGTAAGTTCGTGATTGGTGGTCCTCACGGTGATACCGGACTGACTGGCCGTAAGATTATTGTAGACACTTACGGTGGTGCCGGAGCTCACGGAGGAGGTGCTTTCTCAGGAAAAGACCCCAGCAAGGTAGACCGTAGTGCTGCATACGCTGCACGCCACATTGCCAAGAACCTGGTAGCTGCCGGAGTAGCAGACGAAGTATTGGTACAGGTTTCATACGCCATCGGAGTGGCACGTCCAATCAATATCTACGTAAATACTTACGGACGTAGCAATGTAGCTCTGACCGACGGAGAAATCGCTAAGAAAGTGGATGAAATCTTCGATATGCGTCCGCGTGCCATTGAAGAACGCTTGAAACTGCGCAACCCGATTTATAGCGAAACTGCTGCTTACGGACACATGGGCCGCGAACCGCAAATCGTTACCAAACATTTCGAATCGGCTTACGAAGGCAACAAAGACGTGGAAGTAGAGCTCTTCACCTGGGAGAAACTGGATTATGTAGACAAAGTGAAAGAAGCTTTCGGACTGAAATAAGCCGAAACCTTCCACTAACCATACAGAGGGCTTGATACATCAGAAGATGGTCAGGCCCTTTTTGTTGGGATAACGGTTGGCTATGCACTCACCTTTACCTATCTTTGAATCCTCGAAGATAGGATGCGATTCGGCAATACTTACGCTCAAAAGCAAGCTTTTGGCTTGGCATTGCACTCACCTTTACCTATCTTTGCAAAAACTAAAAAAGACCATGAATGATATCAAGAATATATGCGTATACAGTGCTTCCAGCACTAAAATTGATTCTATCTATTTCGAAGCAGCCGAAGAACTTGGAAAAATTCTTGCACAAAAACACATCAACCTTATCAACGGAGCCGGATGTCTGGGACTGATGTGCCGCATCAGTGACGCAGCTCTTGCTGCCGGAGGAACCGTAACCGGTGTCATTCCCCGCTTCATGGTGGAACAAGGCTGGCACCACAAAGGGCTGACCCGGCTAATAGAAACGGAAAGCATGCACGAACGCAAACAACTTATGGCCGATTTGTCCGACGGAGTCATTGCCCTGCCCGGAGGATGCGGTACACTAGAAGAACTGTTGGAAATCATTACCTGGAAACAGCTCGGACTATACCTGAAACCCATCGTTATACTGAATACCAACGGATTTTATAACCCACTGCTGGAGATGCTTCAACAAGCTATTTCCCAGAACTTCATGCGAAAAGAACACGGAAATATCTGGCACGTGGCACAAACTCCCGAAGAAGCTGTAAATTTATTATATACCATCCCTCACTGGAGCAAAGAAATTCGTAAATTTGCCGCAATATGAACAAGTTTTGCCATACCGGTTTCTCACAGATTCAAGAACTCTACAACCAGCACGTAGAGCAGATAGACAGTGCACTGCAGCATTGTAAGGAAACACCGTGTACAAACGGTATGGCAGGAGAACCCATTCCTTATCAGTTACGAAATGACTTTGCGGTTACCGGAATTGTATTTCTTTGCTTTTTCCTGGCCGTATACGCCCTGAAAAACGGGAAAAAATACCTCTATCAACATATCAAAAGTTTTTTCCGCCACAAAGAAAGAGCGGGGCTTTTTGACGACACTTCTAATTTCAACATCCGCTACACCCTGAGCTTAGGAAGTATAAGCTGCATATCCGCCGGATTATTTGTATATGATTTTTTCTCTAAAACCGACCCATTTCTGTTCCAAATAGTTTCGCACTATGCCATTCTATTTATCTACATATTCTGCGTACTATTGACAGTGACAGGAAAAGCCCTTTTATATCAATTTATCAACTGGATTTTCTTTGACAAAGAAAAAAATAAAGCCTGGATTTCTGCCTATTTTGATCTGCTCTCCGGTATTTCCCTTGTCTTATTTCCTTTGTCACTGCTCGTCGTTTATTTCAATTTAGACTTTCACTTTTCTAAAACCTTCGTACTCACAGCAGTAATATCTTTCAAAATATTGTTATTTTATAAGTGTATTAGGAACTTTTTTAATCATTTTCATGGCATTTTACATTTAATTCTGTACTTTTGCACCCTCGAAATCATACCCTTACTTTTCCTCTGGAAAGGATTGATATATATAAATAACATTTTTATTTTAAAATTCTAGTAACGTTGAAAATAAAGAAAGTCCTCGTTTCTCAGCCTAAACCAACGACTGAAAAGTCCCCTTATTTTGACATTGCTGAGAAGTACGGAGTGAAGATAGATTTTCGCCCGTTTATTAAAGTAGAAAGTTTGTCAGCTAAAGAATTCAGACAGCAGAAGGTTTCTATCTTAGATCATACAGCCGTTGTGTTTACTTCACGCCATGCTATCGATCACTTCTTTAGCCTGTGTGCAGAGTTGCGCGTAACAATTCCGGAAACAATGAAATATTTCTGTACTTCGGAAACTATCGCTCTGTATATTCAGAAATACGTTCAATACCGTAAGCGTAAAGTATTCTTCGGTGCTACTGGAAAGTTTGCTGACCTGCTTCCGCAAATTATCAAGCATAATACGGAAAAATACTTTATTCCGATGTCGGATGTACACAATGACGAAGTAAAAGACTTGCTCGACAAGAACCACATCCAGCACACGGAAGCTGTAATGTACCGTACTGTCAGCAACGATTTCACTCCAGAAGAAGAATTCAACTACGACATGCTGATATTCTTCAGTCCGGCAGGTATTCAGTCGCTGATGAAGAACTTCCCGAATTTCGAACAGAAAGACATTGCTATCGGAAGCTTCGGACCGACTACTGCTAAAGCCGTAAAAGATGCAGGCTTGCGTCTTGATTTGGAAGCTCCTTCAAGTGCAGCTCCTTCCATGCCGGCAGCGTTGGATATGTTTATCCGCGAACACAACAAATAAAAAATAATTCTGACAAACAAAGCGAAGCAATCCATTTTCTCATTACTTCGCTTTGTTTCATTATATACCCCTCTATGACCGATTCTCTAAAATTAACCCTACCGAAAGTAGAACGACTGAACAGCCGGATTCTGATTGAAAGACTGTTTACAGGAGGCAGCAAATCACTACCTGCTTTTCCGTTGCGTATCGTATACATGCCGGTAGAGGGAGAGAATCTACCTGCAGCCACTATCCTGATTAGCGTACCCAAAAAAAAGATTCAAGCGGGCCGTCAAACGCAATCGTGTAAAACGTCAGGTACGTGAGGCCTACCGTAAAAACAAACACATCCTGCTGGATGCGTTAAAAGACTCAGGACGGAAAATTGCCATTGCCTTTATCTGGCTCGACAATGAGTTGCATGAATCGGCCGATGTGGAAGCTAAGGTGGTTAAACTGTTGCAACTTACCGCAGAACGTCTGGCATGAAAAAGCTACTTTCTTTTCTGCTCCTGCTTCCCATTTATTTTTACCGGAACTGCATTTCACCCTTTACGCCTCCCTCCTGTCGATTCACTCCGACTTGCTCTCAATATGCCATAGAAGCGATACAAAAGCACGGACCTTTCAAAGGGCTTTACTTAGCCATACGACGCATTCTTCGTTGCCACCCTTGGGGAGGTTCGGGATATGATCCGGTTCCTTAAAAGCCTGTTTTCACATGATTGACACTCTCTTTTTCGACGCACACACACATCATTTGCCCCAACCACAGACCACTGCCATCGTGAGCTGCCGCATGGACGAGAAAACGGCTTCTTCTTACCTGCAAGCTCCATTTATCTCCGTCAGCCTGCATCCGTGGTATCTCACGGAAGAAAACATTCAGTCACAAATAGATTGGCTGGTACAGACTATCCAAAGTGATTCGCGAGTAGTCGCACTGGGAGAAGCCGGGCTGGACAAAGTATGCGATACCCCTTTCGACTTGCAAATACAAGCTTTCAGGAAAGCGATAGAGTTATCAGAGACATATCATCTCCCCTTAGTGATACATTCCGTAAAAGCCACTGAAGAGCTGTTTGCCTTGCACAAGAAATATCACCCCGCACAAGCCTGGATTATCCATGGTTTCCGAGGTAAAAAAGAACTTGCCACCGACCTGATACGACACGGATTTTATCTCTCTTTCGGAAAAAAATACCAGGAAAAAGCATTGTCCATCGTCCCTGCAGACAGATTATTATTGGAAAGCGATGAAGCAGACACAGACTTTCCGAGCTTCTATCGTCAAGTAGCCTCACTACGCGGAACCTCTTTTGACAGCTTGGTTGAAAATATCAAAGAAAATGCTAACCGTCTCTTTTTTAATCGCTAAAAATTGGTTATTCAGATAAAGTGTCGTACTTTTGCTTCTGTATTATTAAATAAATATGTTAAACTAAGAATTTCATTCGATGAATTTTGTAGATGAACTAAGATGGCGTGGAATGGTACATACCATGATGCCGGGCACAGAAGAATTGCTGGAGAAGGAAATGGTGACAGCTTACCTGGGTATTGACCCTACAGCTGACTCGTTGCATATCGGCCACTTGTGTGGCGTGATGATGTTGCGTCATTTCCAGCGTTGCGGCCACAAACCGCTGGCTCTGGTAGGAGGTGCAACCGGTATGATTGGAGACCCTTCAGGTAAGTCACAGGAACGTAACTTGCTGGATGAGGAAACACTGCGCCACAATCAGGAGTGTATCAAGAAGCAGTTGGGCAAATTCCTCGATTTCGAATCGGATGCCCCTAACCGTGCAGAACTGGTAAACAACTACGACTGGATGAAAGACTTCTCTTTCCTGGATTTTGCCCGCACCGTAGGAAAACACATCACCGTGAACTACATGATGGCAAAGGAATCAGTTCAGAAACGTCTGAACGGAGAAGCACGCGACGGTCTTTCATTCACTGAATTTACTTATCAGCTGTTACAAGGATACGATTTCCTGCATCTGTATGAAACCAAAAACTGTAAGCTTCAGCTGGGTGGTTCTGACCAGTGGGGAAACATCACCACGGGAGCAGAATTAATCCGCCGTACCAACGGAGGTGAAGTTTTTGCCCTGACTTGTCCGCTGATTACAAAGGCCGACGGTGGTAAATTTGGTAAGACAGAATCAGGAAATATCTGGCTGGACGCACGATATACCTCTCCTTACAAGTTCTATCAATTCTGGCTGAATGTAAGCGACGAAGACGCTAAGCGTTATATCAAGATATTCACTTCACTGAGCAAAGAAGAAATAGAAGGCCTGATTGCAGAACACGAACAGGCTCCTCACTTGCGTGTACTCCAGAAACGTCTGGCTAAGGAAGTAACTATCATGGTTCACTCTGAAGCTGACTACAACGCTGCTGTAGAAGCTTCTGGCATCCTGTTTGGAAACGCTACTTCTGAAGCATTGAAGAAACTGGATGAAGATACCCTGCTTTCTGTATTCGAGGCGTTCCTCAGTTTGAAGTAGCCAAATCAGATATTGAAGCCGGTATCAAAGCGGTAGATTTATTCACTGAAAAGGCTGCTATCTTCCCATCAAAAGGTGAGATGCGTAAGCTGGTTCAGGGCGGCGGCGTTTCTTTGAACAAAGAAAAACTGGCTGCATTTGACCAGGAAATTACCACAGCCGACTTGCTGGATGAAAAATACCTGCTCGTACAGCGCGGAAAGAAAAACTATTATCTGGTAATTGCCAAGTAAATTCTTTTAGAAAAAATACCGGAAGGCTGTCTCAATTCAATTTGGGGCAGCCTTTCTTATGTCTTACAGTTCCGTCCATAACCCTTTATCCAACAGCAAGAATCAAGTTGCCAGTACTTTCAGGCCAGTACTGCAGTACTCCCTAAGCAGTACTTTAGTACTTTCAAGGAAGTACTGGAGTACTGCCAAAGAAGTACTGGCAGGAGATGGAAATCACCTCAGAAAATAAAGCCTGAGAGCAAAAAAAATACCGGCTGACTCCTTGTGAATCAACCGGTACTTTAGGATATGTCCGGAAAGCAATCCTTCCGGATATTTCAGCACTTATTTCTTTGCATCCAGCTCTTTAAGCAGTTCATCTACCGCAGCCTTCAACTGTGTATCCTCTCCTTTCACTACTGTTTCAGGCGCGTTCAACACATATACATCCGGCTCCAGCTCTTTGTTTTCCAGGTAGCTTCCGTCCGGCAGACGATAACCAATCACAGGAATACCGTAAATCAAATCCGGGTCTTGCATCCGTACCCAGTTTACGCTGGTCATGGTTCCAGGTACCGGAGCACCTACCAGCTTACCCATCTGGCGATGTTTATACACCCACGGTGTGCCGTGTGCATTGGAATAATTGGCTTCGCACTGTACCATGATAGAAGGCTTGTTCCAGCGACGGCTCGGCATGTCGCATGCTTCACGACCACGAATCACCTGTGTCAGATACTTCTGACCACTGAACAGCACTTCAATATCTTCATGCAAACGACCTCCTCCGTTGAAACGGGTATCAATCACAATACCTTCGCGGTTGTTGTATTTACCCAAAATATCGGAATATACCGTACGGAAGCTGCCGTCGTCCATTGATTCGATATGTACATAGCCCAAACGGCCATTTGACCATTTATCCACATCTGCCGCACGCTGTTTTACCCAACGTTCATACAGCAGACTGCTCAGCGTTCCCCCCGCTGATAGGCTTCACCACCTCATCCCAGCGTTCTTTTGATTGTGCATCGTAGAATGAAACCAATATCTTCTTGCCTGCCTTTCCGTTCAGCAAAGCAGAGAAATCGGCATCTACCGGCTGACCGTCAATCTTTTCAATCACCACACCCGGTTTTACCCGTGTCGTTTTCCGGTCGAACGGACCTTTTTCCACCACTTCGTCCACTTTCATGCCTTTCCCGGTATAATTCCAATCATAAAGCAATCCCAAGCTGGCAGTTGCTTCTTTTGCTCCCGGACGATAACGGCCACCTGTATGCGATACGTTCAGTTCACCCAGCAATTCACTCAGCATTTCCGCATAATCATACTTATTATTAATATGCGGCAGGAAACGACGATAATTAGCGGTCATAGCCTTCCAGTCTACCCCGTGCATATTCACCTCATAAAAACGCTTCTGCTCCTCACGGCACATATTATCATACATATAGGCACGTTCGGCAGCCAAATCCATCTTCATTTCTGCACGATAAGAAATCGGTTTCAGCTTCTCACCGCCCAAATCCATTTTCTGCATGGAACCTGAACCTAATACGAAAAGATTTTTTCCTTCCTTATCCATTTCCATATCAGCCCAACCGGACCCCATCTTGTGTAACAATTTGGTTTCCCGTTTGCGCAAATCCATCTTCCACATATCGAATCCACGCTCAAAAGCCGACAGATAATACAAACTTTCTCCATCCTTTGAAAGAATGGCCGAAGCGATGCTCGATGAATTCGGAGTCAGACGTACGATGCGGTCCTGAATGCCCTCCAGTTCCACCACGATGTCTTTCACCTTGTCGGCTTCCTCTTTCTTATCTTCTTTTTTATCTTCTTTCTTTCCGTCTTTCTTGTCCGCAGCTTTTTCCTGTTCTTTTTCCAGTTCCTTCTGGAGTTCATAATCCTCCTTGCTCATGCGGAACTTGTCGTAGGCATCCTGATTGACAAAAACCATCATCACATCGTCCAGTGAACCCCATGAAGCGTGATTTCGCATACCGTAACGCTCTGTAGTAAACAAAATGGCATTACCGTCCATTGTCCACTTCGGAGAGCTGCTTGTATAACCACTATTTGTCAGATTGACTAATTCTCCTTTTCCATCTGCACTGACCAAGGCAATGTCCGTGTAAGGATCATGCTTGTTTCCAATAAATTCTAGTGTAAACCATTTGCCATCGGGCGACCAGGCATAATTAAACCCTCCACTCAATTCATACCATGTGCTTCCATCGGTAATCTGACGTACCTTATTCGTTTCCAAATTCAGCACTTTCAGGCGGATACGGTCCTCAATGAAAGCCACTTCCTTGCCATCGGGTGAGAACTTAGGATACATCCGTTCCACAGTCTTCGAAGGCAACAGTACTTCTTCTTTTATCAATGTCGCATTCGGGAAATTCAAATCCTCTTTCCGTTCAATTTCCGCCTTATAAAGCTGCCAGTTCCCATCGCGTTCGCTGGCATATACCAGTGTACGGTTGTCTGCCCCGAAAGAAAGTCCTTCTTCTGCTTCAGGTGTGTGCGTAATCTGTTTGGTAGTACCATATTCCACAGAAGTCACGAACACCTCTCCACGTACAATGAAAGCCACCTGCTTACCGTCGGGCGAAGCTACCGCTTCCGATGCCCCCCGAGTATAGCTCAATGTAACCGGAATTTCCTGGTCATCCCGTGTCAGTGACACATTCACCTTACTTGGCTTTCCGCCTTGTTTCTGCGTATAAATTTCTCCATTATAGGTATAGCACAGCGTACCGTCACCTCCCAAAGAAAGGAAGCGCACCGGATGTGTAGAGAATGAAGTCAGCGGTTTTACCTGTTCCGGATTATCCAGCGGGAAAGAATAGACGTTAAACGAGCCTTTGTTGCGTTCACTCAAGAAGAAAACCTCCTTGCCATCCGACGAAAGCACCGGATTACGGTCCTCTCCTGCCCGCTTGGTCAGATTGGTATGCTTGCCCGATGCCCTGTCGTACATCCATACATCACGTGTGATAGAAGAAGTATGATGTTTACGCCATTCATCTTCAAATCCTTTCCGGTCCTGATACAGGAATTTGTCGCCTGCCGCATTAAAACAAACCATTTCGGCAGGAGTACCCAGAATTTGTTCCGTTTTTCCACCTTCTGCAGAAACCTTATACAGTTCTGTCATGGCAGAAGTCGGGAACAATGCACTGCTGGCAGGGTCCTGAATGCTTGCAGAAAATACAATAAACTTTCCGTCCGGTGTAAACGCAGAAGGAATTTCCGAAGCAGAATTCGTAGTCAGTCTGCGGGCAGAACCTCCATTAGCCGGCATAACAAACACATCTGTATTTCCAAAACGATCGCTGGCAAAAGCAATCTGTTTACCGTCAGGCGACCACACCGGTGACGACTCATACGAATCTTGTGTAGTCAGCTGTACTGCTTCTCCACCCTTGGCAGACACTTTGTAAATGTCGCCCTTATAACAAAATACAATTTCTTTTCCGTCTGGAGAAATACGTACATCACGCATCCATAGCGGAGTAACCGCCATAGCATGTGCAAAAGTAGTCCCCAGCAACAATGTGCACAATGTTTTTTCATCATAAGCTAAGTTGTTTTGCAAACAAAGGTAAGGATTCCCGTCAGAAACAGAAAAAAAGTCAGAAATTATTTGGAAGGTATTCATAAAAAACGCTTATCTTTGCAGCGTTTTCTGAGGAAAACACCAAGAAGTTTGGACTATGGTGTAATGGTAGCACAACAGGTTTTGGTTCTGTTTGTCCAGGTTCGAATCCTGGTAGTCCAACAACCAATCAAAGAAAAGCCCTAAGAGAATCTCTTAGGGCTTTTCTTTTTCTATCTAAATATTTATCAATTTTCAATTTCAGCTTCCTTTTCAACCTCCATTCCTAAAAGGATAAGATTCCAGCCTTTAAATACAAGCCAAAGTGCTACCAATGAAATAAGTCCCACTATAAGTCCTGTTAAAGGAAACAGGTCAATAAAAGCTCCCACCAATAAAACAATCATACTGTTACGCAAATAACCAGCTCCTTTCTGACCATCTGCTCCTAATGAAGCCGATTGTTTCATTGAGCCGTATCCTAAGAACTCGAAAATGAAACCAATTATCAGCAAAATGCCGGCAATAATGCCTCCCAATAATGGAATCCAACCAAATACCACAGCTACAATTCCTAAGATTACAGCAATTTTCAAACGAGAAGCTCCCTTAGCTCCATCTGCATCAAGATTTGCTTTTAACTTACCCAGTCCTACCAGATAAAGAATCAATCCTAACAAAGCAGCTATAGCTGTCAATGTATTATCTCCAATACTGTCATACACGTGCAGCAAAATAGCTAACAAGATAAAATAAGCCCCTTGACTTCCCTGATTATTCCATTGAATACCAAGACTTCCTTTAGCCATAAATACAGCTATCAATAAAGCTATCAGACTCACATAATCCAGCCACATAGGTGTATTAGGAATCAAAGTCAGTAAAGCAATAAAAAGTCCACCACCTGCAAGCCCCAGGAAAGGTACAGGTAATTCTTTCCCCAATGTCTTATAAAACGAATAAAGTGCTAATCCACCTCCCACAATTCCAATAATTTGGCAACAGAACACCGGAATGTCAAAGTCTGGCATACCAATTAATGACCCCACTAATGACCCCAAATCGGGCAATAACGTACACACTACAAGCAGCGTACAAAATTGTAACTGCAAAAATTTCTGCTTTTGTTTCCATCTGTAATACGATTTAAAATAATAGATAAGAAAATGAAAATCACTAAAAACAAATTTTAGTTATTTAATATAAAAAAACAAA
>ENA-OPYS01000056-OPYS01000056.1-human-gut-metagenome-genome-assembly--contig:-NODE-56-length-17055-cov-1.320002_pt1 | contig 17055 bp, 19 predicted proteins | sample MGYA00242635_ERZ504478 | MGnify/ENA primary metagenome ERZ504478 (study PRJEB26092, sample SAMD00036246) | human gut metagenome | host: Homo sapiens | study: EMG produced TPA metagenomics assembly of... | reverse complement strand
GCGGAAAGCACCTGAAGAAAAAAGAGCTCGTAGAGATACTGCTCAACTATTTCCGTACAAAGCCGAATGAAGCATTCAGCCTCAAGCAGTTGTTCCAAGCTCTAAAACTTACAACCCATCCAGGAAAAATGCTCTGCATCGATGTAGTGGAAGAAATGTTGGAAGACAACTTCCTGATTGAAATCGAAAAAGGGCGCTATAAAATCAATGACAAAGGACAGATTCTGACCGGAACCTTCGTACGTAAAAGCAATGGAAAGAACTCGTTTATCCCTGAAGAGGGAGGAGAACCCATTTTCATTGCGGAACGCAACTCTGCCCATGCAATGAACAATGACAAGGTGAAAGTTGCCTTGTGTGCCAAACGTAAAAAGCATCAGCTGGAAGCGCAGGTAATCGAGATTTTGGAACACGCCAACGAAACCTTTGTCGGCGTATTGAAAGTCAGTAAGAATTATGCGTTCCTGCTTACGGAAACCAGCACCCTGGCTAACGACATCTTTATCCCGAAAGACAAGCTGAAAGGCGGGAAGAACGGCGATAAGGCTATTGTCCGCATTACCGAATGGCCGGAAGAAGCAAAGAATCCGTTTGGTGAAGTGATCGACATCCTCGGAAAAGCGGGTGACAACACTACTGAAATGCACGCTATTCTGGCTGAATACGGATTGCCGTACGTATATCCGCAGGCAGTAGAAGCTGCAGCAGAGAAACTATCGGCCGACATCACGCCGGAAGATTATGCCGAACGCGAAGATTTCCGCGATGTCGTGACATTCACCATCGACCCGAAAGATGCCAAAGACTTTGACGATGCGTTGTCCATCCGCACCCTGAAACCCGGCTTATGGGAAGTAGGTGTGCATATTGCGGACGTATCACACTATGTAAAAGAAGGAAGCATCATCGACAAGGAAGCAGCCAAACGTGCGACTTCTGTCTATCTGGTAGACCGTACCATCCCGATGCTGCCGGAACGTTTGTGCAACTTTATTTGCTCCCTGCGTCCTGATGAAGAAAAACTGGCTTATTCTGTCATTTTCGAAATGAATGAAAAGGCGGAAGTGAAAAACTACCGCATCCGTCATACGGTAATCAAATCCAACCGTCGGTTCACGTACGAAGAAGCACAGCAAATCATTGAAACAGGAGAAGGTGACTACAAGGAAGAGGTACTTCAACTGAATCGTCTGGCACAGATTCTGCGAGAGAAACGAATGGCTGCCGGCTCTATCAACTTTGACCGCTGTGAAGTAAAATTTGAAATTGACGAGACCGGTAAACCGCTCAGCGTATACTTCAAGGTGTCTAAAGAAGCCAACAAGCTGATTGAAGAATTCATGCTGTTAGCCAACAAAACGGTGGCAGAATACGTAGGAAAAGTTCCTAAGAACAAAAAAGCCGAAGGTACTTCCTTATCGTATCCACGACCTGCCCGAACCTGACAAGCTGGATAACCTGAATCAGTTTATCGCCCGCTTCGGTTACAAAATCCGCACAGGAGGTAGCAAAGCAGAAGTATCCAAGTCCATCAATCACTTGTTAGGCGAAATTGAAGGAAAGAAAGAACAGAACTTGATAGAAACAGTGTCTTTACGCGCCATGCAGAAAGCACGCTATTCAATTTATAACATCGGACACTACGGACTGGCATTCGATTACTACACGCACTTCACCTCTCCTATCCGCCGTTATCCGGACTTGATGGTACACCGGCTGCTTACCCGTTACCTGGCAGGAGGACGAAGCGCACAAGCCGACAAGTATGAAACTCTCTGCGAACACAGTTCGGCAATGGAGCAGACTGCAGCCAGTGCAGAACGCGCATCCGTGAAATACAAACAGGTGGAATTTATGGGTGAACGTATCGGAGAAGTGTACGATGGTGTAATTTCCGGTGTGACAGAATGGGGACTCTACGTGGAAATCAACGAAAACAAGTGCGAGGGTATGATTGCCATGCGCGACCTCGGCAACGACTTCTACGAGTTCGACGAAAAGAACTACTGTCTCATCGGACGTCGTCACCACCAGAAATTCAGTCTTGGCGACCCGATTAAGATTAAGGTAGCCCGTGCTAACCTGGCTAAGAAACAGCTGGATTTCGTATTGGCTGAAACTTGACGAACCGCGTTTAAATAAATAATTTCCCCGCTTCTTTTTAGAGTACAAAAACGTTCTAAAAGGAAGCGGGGATTTTTATTATTTCACCCTGCGGTTCAACTGGTTATTCGCTTTCTCCGGACGGGACTTTCCCACCCGTTTTCCACTTGTCTTTTTCTTATTGCTCTGCTTTGCCTTGAAAGCAAACGGATTTTTCTTGTTTACTACCATACCATTCTGATTTTTCTACAAAAATAAGATTTTATTGGATTCATCACAAAATATCGTTACTTTTGCCAATTATCAAAAAGGAATGCTTATGAGCCCAATTGATTACACACATATACTGACAAAGGCTGTTGACGAACTTTCCGACAGCCAATCTTACCGTGGGCTGTTCCATCAGCACAGAGAAGGTGAACCGCTTCCTTCCGGAAAATCACTGGAACGCATCGTAGAACTGTCACGTGCCATCTTGTTCCCCGGCTACTTTGGCAATTCTACCATCAACAGCCAGACCATCAATTACCACATTGGTGTCAATATTGAAGAACTGTTCTCTCTGCTTATTGAACAGATACAGGCCGGACTGTGCTTCGGAGTGGAAAACTCAGGCCAGTGTGACTGTCAGTCACCTTGCCGTGCCACGGCTACTCAATTAGCGGCTGAGTTTATCAGCCGTCTGCCGGAAATCCGCCGGATTTTGGCTACAGACGTAGAAGCTGCGTACTATGGTGATCCGGCTGCCACCTGCTTTGGTGAAATCATCTGCTGTTACCCCGTTATCCGTGCAGTGACTAACTACCGGATTGCCCACGAACTTCACCGCCTCAACGTACCTCTTATTCCGCGTATCATCACGGAAATGGCTCACTCTGAAACCGGAATCGACATCCATCCGGGTGCGCAAATCGGACATCATTTTACCATTGACCACGGTACGGGTGTCGTAATCGGTGCGACCTGCATCATCGGCAATCACGTGAAACTGTACCAGGGTGTCACATTGGGTGCCAAGAGTTTCCCTTGCGACGAACAGGGAAACCCCATCAAGGGTATTCCACGCCACCCGATACTGGAAGACAATGTAATTGTCTACTCCAATGCCACCATATTAGGACGCATCACCATCGGTGAAGGAGCTACCATTGGAGGTAACATCTGGGTGACGGAAAGTGTACCTGCCGATGCCCGCATTGTACAGCGAAAGAGCAAGGAAAATTAAGGAGAAAATGCCTGCCCAAAAACGCAATTACGTTTACTCTAAAACGCAAGGACGTTTGAAACCAAACGCAAGTACATTTCATCTTAAACGCCCTTGCGTTTCAATCCAAACGTAAAGGCGTTTTTTTACCAGGAAGGAGTCTTCAAAAAAATAACGTCCACAGTCCCGGAAAACTCACCGGAAACTGCGGACGTTTTGTATATAAAATAATATGCGATGCTAGAAAGCCTTATGGTAGAGTGCTTCAATGTCTTCTACTGAAGTCTGACGCGGGTTACCTCCAGTGCAGACATCATTGAATGCATCGATAGCCAACTGATGCAAGTCTTCTTCCTTCACACCGATTTCATGCAACTTCTGTGGAATACCGATGCTCAAAGAAAGCTGGCGAACAGCTTCTACCGCAGCTTTTACACCTTCTGCTTCGCTCATGCCGGCAGTATCTACTCCCATTGCCTTGGCAATATCCAGGTATTTCGGTGCAGCAGGAGATTCTGCATTGTATTCCATGACGTAAGGCAACAGCAATGCATTGGCTACGCCGTGCGGAGTGTCATAGTGTGCACCGAGAGGATGAGCCATAGAGTGAACGATTCCCAAACCTACGTTGCTGAATCCCATTCCGGCAATATACTGTGCCTGCGACATGGCTTCACGAGCTACCGGATCACTGCCATTGTCTACGGCAGCCTTCAGGTTCTTGGCAATCATCTCAATGGCTTTCAGTTCAAACATATCTGACATCACCCAAGCTCCCGGAGTAATGTAGCTTTCAATGGCATGTGTCAGGGCATCCATACCTGTAGCCGCAGTCAGGCCCTTCGGCATAGAATACATCAGTTCAGGGTCTACGATAGCTACCGACGGAATATCGTTCGGGTCTACACATACCATTTTCTTGGTAGCAGCCTCATCAATAATCACATAGTTGATGGTTACCTCAGCTGCAGTTCCGGCAGTAGTAGGCAGAGCAAAAGTCGGCACTGCTTTATGGCGCGTATCTGCTACTCCTTCCAATGAACGCACATCGGCAAATTCCGGATTGTTTACTACGATACCGATACCTTTCGCCGTGTCAATGGAAGAACCGCCACCCAATGCGACGATAAAGTCGGCACCGGAAGCCTTGAAAGCAGCCACACCGTTCTGTACATTGGCAATGGTGGGGTTGGCTTTTACATCACTGTATATTTCGTAAGGAATACCTGCCTTTTCGAATACTTCCACTACCTTGTCGGCTACGTGAAAACGAATCAGGTCCTTGTCAGTCACAAAAAAAGCTTTCTTGAAACCTCTACGGCCTGCTTCTGTAGCGATAGCTTCGCGACATCCGGCACCAAAGTAAGAAGTTTCGTTCAAAATCATTCTGTACATAATTTCATGGTTTTAAAAGGTTAGATTTAATATTTATTTCGGAAGATGGAACACGTCCGTCAGTTCCTGCATTTGTTCTTTCGTCATACCGTCCGGTTCAAATCCCATACAACGGGCATTGATGTAAATCTGGGCACCTTGGTCAGCACGTCAATCTGGTCGAATGCATCCATTACATCGGTACCGACAGCAAACACACCGTGTTTTTCCCACATTACCACATCATAGTCGTCCAGTTCCTTCAGTGTAGCATCTGCCAGTTCTACTGAGCTCGGCATTTTATAAGGTACGATACCCAATCCACGCGGACAGAATGCCTTTGTTTCCGGAATCATACTCCACAACAGATAAGTCAGTACATCTTTTTCCAGGAACTTCGGAGTATGGCTCATGGCCACCAGTTCGATGGGGTGTGTATGTACAGTAGCCTTTTTCTGGGCACCTTCCGCAATCAGCGTATTGTGAACCGTCAGGTGAGAAGCCACTTCCGAAGTCGGCATGACCGGCTGATCAGCAATAATGACATAGCTGGCACAATCGTCGCAGATACGAATCACTGAACCGTTTTCCATCGGCCAGCGAGCCAGGTCGCGCATACGTTTCTGTGTACCTTTGCAGAAGAAGTAACAGCCTTTCAGATGCGGTAATACTGCTCCAATCTGTTTCGGTTCACTGATGGCCGGCATCTGACGGATTTCATCGTCCACAAACTCTGTTACATTGATCGTGATATTTCCACCGTTGCGTTCAGCCCATCCTTTTTGCCACAAATATCCGGCCACTTCAGCCACTTTATTGATTTCACGGGCCAAACCCGGACGTCCTTCAAGAATTGATTTCATTATATTATGTATTTAAATTTGATTTTTATTTCAATAACTGCGGAAGGAAAGAAGATACAATCAGGACAATCAGTCCCAGTACCAGTACCCAGATGGTCTTTGCAGAACATCCTTTCCATTCCTTCAAAATAATTCCCCACACATTCGAGAATGTCACGTTTAGCGACATCAGGATACACCAGGAGAACGTAAGCAGTACCGGTGAAGCTATCAGGAAACCTTTTCCCAGACTCAAGCCAAAGAACTGACTATACCATAACACACCGGCCAACGCACAGAACAGAATGTTGTTTACATACAGCGAGATCTTTCCATAGTCACCCCATGTCTTGTTCTTTGCATTCTGATAAAAACAATACACCATGTTGGTAAGGAAACCTCCGGCAGTTACCATAAGAGTAGCCGGCAAAGTTTTATACACTTCTGCGCTTTCCGGGAAACACAAACTCTGTCCGAATCCTAATCCGATGCTGAAACAGGCGCTCATGAAACCGGCCAATAAAGCTACGAAAATTCCTTTAGTAAAATTGAAATCTTTCACAGCTTTTTTCTTTTCTTCCTCGCTCAGACTGGCAGACTTCATATTTCCGGCATAACCGATGATGCCAATACCCAGCAAAGTCACAATCACTCCCACAATCACCGGCATGGTCAGTTCCTCCATATGACCAGTAAATATGGGCGTCAAGATTGTTCCCAGTCCGGCACAGGTACCCAGCGAGATAGACTGTCCCAATGCTACTCCAAGGTAGCGCATACTCAAACCAAATGTCAGACCACCCACTCCCCAGAGTACACCGAAGAACATCGCCCAAAGCGTATCGGCTGGATGAGCTGCATAAACCTCAAAAAGGCTGTGTCCGTCCGGAACAGCCAGCAACGCGCCCAAGAAAGGAAAAACAAGCCAGGCAAAAACTCCCTGCACAATCCAGTAAGATTCCCAGCTCCAGTTCTTTATTTTATTGATGGGTACATAGCAGCTCGACTGGCAGAATGCTCCCACTGCAATAATCAACAATCCGATAATGATTTCCATAGCCTATAAATTAAGCCAGCCGGACAACGGACAAGACAAGCTTTTCCCGCCATCCGGCTGTAAGATTAATTTCTCTTAGAAGTTACTTCTGCTTCGTATTTTTCTACTTCAGCAATGTATTCTTCGCCTACAGGTACATTGTTCTTCAAGCAGAACATATCCCATACAGCTCCCCAAGGCAATGACTTGCATTCTTCGAGCAATGCCAGACGCTGGAAGCCACGGTCAGTTTCTTCATAGTCACGCAGCGTGTTCAGCGGTTCGAGCAACGCCTGCAACAGGCACTTCTGTGTAGCACGCATACCGATTACATACGCACCGATACGGTTGATAGAAGCATCGAAGTAATCCAAACCGATGTGAACACGGTTCAACGCATTGCAACGTACGATTTCCTTGCACAAATCGAGTGTATCGTCGTTCATGATAGTTACATGGTCTGAGTCCCAACGAACCGGACGGCTTACATGCAACATCAGTTCCGGTACATAGAGCAACAGAGAAGAAACCTTATCAGCCACGCTTTCTGTCGGATGGAAGTGACCGGTATCGAGTGTAATCAGTTTCTGGTTCTGTACACCATAACCAATATAGAAGTCGTTAGAACCCACTGTATAGCTTTCCAGACCAATACCGAATACTTTTGATTCGATGCAGTCCTTCATGTGATCGTACTTCTGTGCAAAAATCTGGTCCAAAGAATCTTTCAGCAATGCACGGTACTTCATACGGTTTACGGTAATATCCTTGCTACCATCGTGTACCCACAAGTTCATGATACAAGGATCTCCCTGACGCTTACCCATTTCTTCAGCAATGGCACGGCAGCGTTTGGTATGTTCAATCCAGAAATCACGGATAGCCTTGTCAGGATTTGACAAAGACAAGTTTCCAGACTTCGGGTGAGAGAAAGAAGTAGAGTTGAAATCCAGCTTCATGTCATTCTCTTTTGACCACTGCATCCAGCCTTCAAAATGTTTTACTTCCACCTGGTCACGGTCAACAAACTGTCCGCCGAATTCACCATATATTTCGTGCAAGTTCAAGCGATGTTTTCCCGGTACGTAAGAAGCAGCCTTCAGGATATCTGCACGCAATTCTTCAATGTTACGAGCCTTTCCCGGATAATTTCCGGTAGCCTGAATACCTCCGGTCAGTGAACCCTGTGATTCGAATCCGGTCACATCGTCTGCCTGCCAGCAGTGCATAGACATAGGTACAGACTGTAAAGTTTCCATTACGGCATCCGTATCGATACCCAATTTGGCATAGCGTTCTTTCGCTATTTCATACGCATTGATAATCTGTTGTTCTTTCATGGCAAATTATTTTTTAATGATTGATATATATTTCTGATAAGCTTCATTCCACACTTCCGCATCCGCCGGTGAGAAATAATCCGGTTCCACATTGACAGAAATCACGTTACGCATTTCCTGCAACGTACTTACTACTCCGGCTGCTTTAGCCTGAAGCATGATATTTCCAATTGAAGATGCCTCGCTCGGTCCGGCCACAACCGGCAAGCCGATAGCATTTGAAGTAAACTGATTCAGCAGCTTGTTGCGTGAACCTCCTCCAATAATATGCAACTTTTCAATCGGATTTACGGAAAGTTCACGGAATACATCGAGTACCTCACGGTATTTCAATGCCAGACTCTCAAAGATGATACGGATAAACTCACCATGTGTCTGCGGTGCGTTCTGTCCGGTACGTGCACAATACTCACAAATGGCTTTAGGCATATCCTGTGGATTGGTAAATCCCGGATCATCCGGATTGATGAAGCAAGCAAACGGGCGAGCAGCCTGAGCCAGTTCCACCATCTGCGGATAAGTATAATCCGTTCCTTCCTTATGCCATTTCTTCAGACATTGTTCTACAATCCACATACCTGTGATATTCTTCAGCAAGCGAATGGTACCGTCTACTCCTCCTTCGTTAGTAATATTATAGTGAGTTGTCTTTTCATTCACAACCGGACCATCTGTTTCAATTCCCATCAATGACCATGTACCTGAACTCAGGTAAGCAAAGTTCTTGTTGGCAGCCGGTACAGCCGCTACGGCAGAAGCAGTATCGTGTCCGGCCACAGCAATTACCGGAACAGATTCTATCTGAAGTTCTTCACACAAATCCTCAGTCAGCATACCGATTTTAGCTCCCGGTTCCACCATATCCGCAAACAAGGATTTGCTGACACCCAGGACTTCCAACAATTTTTCATCTAATTTGCGTGTTTCCGGATTCAGCAACTGAGAAGTAGATGCAATGGTATATTCTGTCACCATCTTGCCTGTCAACAAGTAAGAAAGCGCATCCGGCATAAAGAGCAGACGACTGGCGTGCGTCAGTCCGAAGTCCTTCCGTTGTTTCAACGTGTACAACTGGAAAATACTGTTGAAATCCATGTGCTGGATTCCCGTCTTTCCATATAACTCATCTGCCGGCATCACCTTTTCAAAGAACTCTTCCTTCTTACCGATGGTCTGCGGGTCACGATACGCATACGGAAGGCCTATCAATGCCCCTTCCTCGTTCACAAAAGCAAAATCCACTCCCCATGTATCAATACCGATAGAAGTGACAGGTACTTTTTTCTGTGCCACGGCAGCCAGCCCTCTCTTCAAATTCTCATACAAGGAAAAAATATTCCAGTAAAAATGTCCGTTGAGTTGCAGCATCTGGTTCGGGAAGCGGGTAACTTCTTCCAGTGTCAATTTATCACCGGTCAGCGTCCCCAATATGGTTCTTCCGCTAGTTGCTCCTAAATCAAATGCAATAAAATATTTGGAATCCATGCTAAAAGTTTATTTGGTTAACTACTGTGGCAAAAGTAGAAAGAAAAAATTCCCTTCTTGCGGAAGAAATGACTTTAAAATATAAGTTTTTGATTTTTCCTGCTAACGAAAATTCAGGAGTTTATCAGGGATTTTTTATCTTTGCGAAGAAAGGGACAAAAAATGGAAAAGAACAGCGTAAACTATAAATATCTGGTACGAAGTCCGCGCGATATAGACTGGGGAATTACCGTGGACACCGTAGGCTCGGAACCCATACCACCCAATTACCCGGTGTACCCACCTCGTACCGGACATCCGGATGCCTTTTATTTCACTCCCTCACGCGGCCGTGTGCTGGACAGCTACCAGCTATTATACATCACTCACGGAAAAGGCTATTTCTATACCTCTCCCGACACATTTATCGAAATCAAGGAAGGAGACATCTTGATTCTCCAGCCTCACGTATGGCACAGCTATTTTCCCGATAAAAAAACCGGCTGGCAGGAATACTGGATCGGATTTCAGGGAATCAACATGGACAGCCGTTTCCAAAACAACTTCTTTGCGAAAGACCAGATTGTATATCACATCGGTGTGCAGGACAGTATCGTTAAACTTTACGAACAAGCCATTCAAGTGGCCATGGAAGAAAAAGCGGCCTGTCAACAATATCTGGCTGGCATTGCCAATCTTATCTTAGGCATGACCATGTACTACTCGCAGAACTACGAGTTCGACAACAAAGCCACCGAGCAGATTAGCAAAGCCAAGGTATTCATCCGCGAGAACCTGTTAAAAGGTATCGGCCCGGAAGAAGTAGCCGATTCCCTGCACATGAGTTATTCCTGGTTCCGGAAACTATTCAAAGAGTATACCGGACTTTCTCCGGCACACTACATTCAGGAACTGAAAATCCAGCAGGCCAAAGATTTGCTGGCCACCACTCAACGAAGTACCAAAGAAATAGCCTACTACCTGACCTTTGACGATATACCTTATTTTACCAAGGTTTTCAAGAAATATACAGGATACACTCCGCAATCCTACCGAAAAAAATTTGGAAGAGAATAAAAAGCAACCTCCTTCTGCACTGAAGAATCACTCACCGTAAGCAGAAGGAGGTTGTTTTGTTTTATACCAATATATAGCCGGGAATTATTTCACTACAAAATGGTAAGTTCCCGACAACAATTCCGCCTTACACATTCCATTCTGATACGACACGTCTTTTATGCCCTCTTTTCCAGCCTGGAGTGTACGGCCATTTTCAGTTACGCTATCCATAGAGGCAGTAGGCAAATAAAGTGTCGCACTGGTATTTGCCGGAACCGTGAATGAATATCTCACTTCTCCGTCTTTCACTTCCCATGCACTTTCTATACGTCCGTACAACGAATCATAATATCCTCTGGCAAAAGTCATCTTTCCTGTAGGGTCTACCTTCGGACAAAGTACAAAATGCTTGAATCCCGGATGGTTCTCATCCCGCATAATACCCAGCGAATAGGCATACATCCATGCCCCGACGGCTCCAAAGGAATAATGGTTAAACGAGTTCATCCGGTTGTTCTCGCCAAATCCGTCGACATGCGTATATGAGTTCAGACGTTCCCAAATGGTAGTAGCTCCCTGTTCTACAGAATACAGCCACGAAGGATAAGTCTTCTGTTGCAGCAAGTTATAGGCTACCTCATCATATCCATTGTCAGAAAGTGCCTTGCTAATCCATGCCGTACCGATAAATCCCGTCATCAGCGAGTAAGCCGGATAAGTCTTTCCATCATCCGCCACATTCTCCCGCTGCACCGTATGCGCCAAATTAGCCGCAAACTGCTCTTTCCATTCCGGATTCACAATGTCGAAAGACAAAGGAAGCACGTACGAGGTCTGTATATCCACCAGTTTTCCCTTTTCCGGACCGTTTGCCCCGGAAGAAATCGTTTTCGCTGTTTGCGGGTCAATATATGTACGGTTGAAGAACGCCTTACGTTCGTCATACAACTTCTCAAACTTTTCTGCATCCTCCTTTTTACCTAAAATTTGAGCCACTTTTTTCATAATGTCCAAATCATAAAGGAAGTATGCCTCCCACATCAGTGTTTTGTCATTCTTGTTGTCCTCCCGGTCCCAGCCAATCTCCCAAGTTTCCCCAGACCTTTTCCTGTTCCAATATGCCCGTCTCCGGATTGATATTCTTGGTCCGTACATAATCCACATAGCGGCACATCGCCTCATAGTGCTCTGCCAGCAAGCTCTTGTCACCATATTGCTGATACACTTCCCACGGCACTGTAATACCTGCACTTCCCCACAGTAGACCACCAAATCCGCCACCTAGAGGAGCCACATCCGGGAAACGGCCATCCTCACGCTGTACATCCCTCATGGCACACAAATAACGACGCAAGAACTGCGGAACATCTGCCAGATAAGTAGCCGTACGGGAGAATACCGATATATCACCCGCCCATCCCAAACGCTCGTTACGCTGCGGACAATCGGTCGGGATAGAGAAGAAATTGGCATAAGTAGACCACACAATATTGTGCCACAACTGGTTGACCTTTTCATTAGACGTTTCATACTTGGATGCCAGTCCGTCAATCGAACTCAACACCACTCCTTTTACATCCTCCAGCGGCAAAGCCTTGTCTATGCCCGTAATCTCAATGAAGCGATATCCATGATAGGTAAATCTCGGGGCAATCGTTTCATTTCCTCCTTTCGTGATGTATTTATCCTGCGCCATAGCTGCACGGATATTTTCCAGCATAATCATCCCCTCGTTTCCGGCATAGCGTGGCAGGTCGGGATATTTTACCTCAGCATAACGCAGATTGATTTCCTGTCCAGCCTTCATTCCTTTGAGCGTGATTTCCGGCACTCCCACCATATTCTGCCCCATGTCGTACACAAAGATGCCCGGACGAACCTCTTCTACCGATTGTGCCGTCAGCTTCTGAATAGCCTTTACCGTCTGACCGTATTGAACTACTAAATGGAAGTTGGAATAATCATCGACTTTAGGCATTGTTCCTCCACCTAACCGACTGACATGACCTTCCAGCGAAACTTCTACTGCTTTCTTCCAGGCCGAATCATCATATCCCGCTTTCGTCCATCCTTCAATCGCTTTTTCTCTCAAGGCATCATATACCTCTCCCTGAAAGAAACTACCATACACCACAGGCCCCTGATTAAAATACTTCCACGTATCTGGAGAAGTTACAATCGTCTGTACCTTTCCATCCTCATAAGTCACAACCAACTGTGCCAGCAATGACTGACGGTCGCCAAAGAAATTCCAGTTTTCTCCGGCATAAGTTGCTCCTCCACTCCACCATCCTTCGGCCAAAATGGATCCAACAGCATTCTTTCCTTTCGCTATCAGTTTTGTCACATCGTATACCTGATACAGATGCGTTTTATTATACTGTGTCACGCCCGGGTTAAAATAATCCTCTCCTACGCGCTGTCCGTTGAGATACATTTCATAAATACCACGAGAGGTAACATACAAACGGGCCTTCCGAACCTTATGGGAGGAAGTCTCAAACTCCGTACGCAACATCGGCATAGCGTTACGACTGGGATTTTGTATATAACACTTCTTTGCGCCATTCAACTGTGTTGCCTCCAAAACGACAGAAGCTAACTTGTTTTCCGGACTCCGGAAATTACGAATATCCGTTCTGACTTCTGAGAAATCAGTTGCATGCTCCAATGCATACCCCACATCACCGACTACCGGAAACGCCACGAAATCACCTCCCTGCCCCAAAGGATTCAGATTCACTTCTCCAATCTGCACCTCTCCTTTTTTCAGTGTGGTGAAACCCAGATTGGAATACAAAGAGAACGTATGCGGTTGATATTGATTTTTCGCATTCAGCACATCAACGGGCAACATAAAAGATTTCAAAGGAACAGAAGGTTTATCATCCGGCTGATAACCGGCACGATAAATATGTACCCAAGCATTTCGTCCGTCTTTCAAAGGAGACAAATCAAACTCCACTTTTATGTATGCCTCATCCTTTCCGCTAGCAATGTGATAGATGTTCTTATTCGCATCCATCAGACGTTCATCATTAGCACCATACACAAATGCTATCTTGCGCGACATAGCCTGTTTTTTCATCTGAAATGAACAATCCAGTCTGAATACTGGCAAATAATGTGAATAAAGCACCATATCCTCGTCACTGCCTCCAATCCAACGTGCTCCGTTCCAGCCTTCTTTATCATCAGACGTCATCAGCTTGTTTCAAACCAAGCATCTTTTTCCGCAATTTCTCCCTTATTGTTCCAGATCTTTACTTTCCAGGTATAACGGGTAGCCGGCTTCAACGCCTCTCCCTGATAAGTCACATGCTGGGATACATCCGTTATCACTTTTCCGGAATTCCAGACTACCTTTCCAGCCTCATCCTTTACCTCTAATTGATAAGCTGTCTGATATATGCCTCTTTCATGTGGGTTACCTACAAGTTGCCAACCGAATCTGGGAGATGGCACATCCAAAGCAAGTGGATACTGATGATATTCTACCTCCAGTTTCTGTAACCCCATTGAGAATGCCGGAGAAATTACCATGCTACATAAAAGATACAAACAAAAAAGAAATCGAACCCCCATAAGAAACATTCTATTTTACATTATGTCATACTGAACAAATTTAGAAATTTTATTCTCAGGAATCTTTCTCCTTATTATAAAAAAACTTATCAATAAACAGAAGATGTTTTGGAATATTCTATGTCTCTCAGCCCAGAACCCTACGTTTCCCTACCCGAAAACATACGGTTCCGCCTTGAGAAACGTACGTTTTCCGTACGCAAAACATAGAACATATACATTCATTCTCCAGACTACACAATCAGACTTTCCTCTTTATCCCTCTCCCCTCACAACACCTGAATTTGGTATCTTCAGATGAGATTTTCCTCAAAAAGGCAAATTTTTATCGTTTTTCGATAAAATATTTCTGTTTTTCTTTTGCAGTTCAAAAATAATATCTACATTTGCATATCGAAAAACGATAAATATTTATCGAATACAAACGCAAACAAACACTATTATTTACACACAAACACGTACAATTATGAAAAAGACATTCACAAAAAAGACACTGGTAGCAGGAATCGCTGCTGCATTGATGACATTGACAGCCACAAATGTAAACGCAAAAGAAACCTTCATTTACGGACAGAACCAGCAAAGCCTGATTGTTTCTACCTTGAATGAGGACGGCAAAACACTTACTCCCAAATGGAAGTACGAATACCAGTACGACACGTTGGGAACCATGACCAAGAAAAAAGCTTACCGCTGGGATGCAGAACAAATGACCTGGACACCAGCTTATCTGCTGACTTGGAGAACTGAGGGGCCAACCCTTCAGAAGCTTTCTGAAAACAAATAAACTAACCATTTAAAAACGCACACATTATGGGACGCACTATCAAATTATTACTGTATTTCTTCGCTTACCAATTAGCTTTCATGGGAGTAGCTATCTGTGGATATATGTTGTATCAAGGCAGTTATGAGGTTCCACAGACACCCGACAGCTGTATACAAACCTTATCATGCTGGCACAAATCCTCTCCACCGCGGCAGTAGGTATTCATCTGTTAGTAGGGAAATATGTGGGACTGGACCAGAAGACCTGGGGGTATCACCACTCACCCAAACTGTTAGCAACCTCAGTGGTATTCATTTTAGCGATGGGCTTATGGACCAACTATTTCAATGAGCTGGCCGACTTACCTAACAACATGCAGGAGGCGTTCGAAATGATAATGCGTAACCCACTGGGCATCATTGCCGTGGTCATCATGGCTCCTATCGTAGAGGAACTGCTGTTCCGTGGAGCCATTCAGGGACATTTACTTCGCAAATGGAAACATCCGGCAGGAGCCATCGTACTTTCGTCATTGATTTTCGGAGTAGTGCATGGTAACTGGGTACAGGCACCGTTCGCCTTCGTAACCGGATTGGCACTGGGATGGATGTATTATCGCACAGGCAGTTTGTTGCCCGGCATCCTGATGCACTTTGTCAATAACAGCGCAGCCGTGATTTCTTTCTTATCGGCAGACGACCCGAATGCCACTTACGGACAAACGGGAGCTGCTCTTATGGCGGCTGGAGGAATGGTTCTTACCATCATCTGTGTGCTGTTCATTCAAAAGAAACTGGTTCCGCAGCCGGCAGTATGGCATCAGCCTGCTCAGGCAGAAACAATTGAAATAGAGAACAATACACTGTCTTCACAAACACATTCACACAATGAAAACATTTAAAATCATTGGATTAATAGCCCTATTAATCGTACTCTTTGAATTCATAGGCGGCTTTAATGACGGCTGGAGCGATGTAGATAAACTGGCTCCCATCAGTATAGAGTCTGCAGATCCGGCTTTTGACAAGGTAACTGCAACCACCTCGATGTATTGCCCGATTCAGCCATACAAGCAGCCAACTCGCAAGCCGGCACAACTGTTCCCACCGGATTCATGCAATGCCATTCGTACATCGTACCCAGCGGACTGACAAATTTCACTTATATACTGCTTGGTCTCACAGGGCTGGTATCCTTTTATGGACTTTACAACCTCATCCGTCTGTTTATCTCTATCATCCGCAAAGAGGTCTTTACATCCATCAATATCCGACGGATACGGTGGGGAGTTTATCCTCCTATTGCCTATCACTTGGTTAAGTATTTCCTCAACTGGAGTGAAACCCGTGATGCCATGGCACAACTTACAATTCCGGGATACACCATCCAGCCCGCATCTCCTTTTGAGTTCAGTTGGATAGGTATATTGTTGCTGATACTTCTCACGGAAGTATTTGTAGTAGCAGTAAAACTAAAACAAGAAAATGATTTGACCATTTAAAATCTTCATCTACATTATGAAAAAGAGACTGAATATATTCTGTGTATGCATGATTGCTGCTTTCCTGTTGTCCGTTTCCGGAAATGTGTACTTAATTATAGAAATGTTTGTAAACGGAGTAGAGGTAGGCATGAAAGCTGCACAAGGAGAAATCACTGAGATACCTCAATATAAAATGGTACACGTCTTGCCTACTGACATGATGGAAACGACCGGAACAGTCACCAACTTGAAAGACGGCAGACAACTGGCTGTCAAACCGATTACAGCTCTTGTGGAATGCCCCTATTCCCATTCCAGCCATGGCTTTGAAGTGCTGCAAGGTCTCATCGGTTTTATTGTCATTATCGGATTTGTCTATGCAACTGTCTATTTCGCCAAACTGATGATACACATCAACCGAAACATCGTGTTCGACTGGATTAACGTAAAACACCTGCGCCGCGTAGGATGGAGCCTGACAGGAATATGTGTGCTTTCTTTTATTAGTATCTGGATTTCAAACCATCAGCTTGCACAATGCATTGAACTGGCAGGAAGCAAATTGAATATATTAATTGCCTTCTCTGATTCCACACTGATTTTAGGCTTTATCGCCCTCTTAGCCTCAGAAGTGTTTGCCATCGGCTTACGGTTGAAAGAAGAGAATGAATTAACCATTTAAATTTGAATGGAAAGATGAAAACTATTAATACTAAATGGAAAGCTGCAATCGGTATCATTCTGACCATGATACTTACCTTGATGCTGCTGACCATCATTTACTGGTTGTTCATCG
>ENA-OPYS01000052-OPYS01000052.1-human-gut-metagenome-genome-assembly--contig:-NODE-52-length-17408-cov-1.274348_pt1 | contig 17408 bp, 22 predicted proteins | sample MGYA00242635_ERZ504478 | MGnify/ENA primary metagenome ERZ504478 (study PRJEB26092, sample SAMD00036246) | human gut metagenome | host: Homo sapiens | study: EMG produced TPA metagenomics assembly of... | reverse complement strand
TAACCGGAAGCCGTTCTTCTTCTCCGGTGATTGGCTGCGCACCCCTTTGGCGGACTGGAGCTGCCTTTTTCTTTCAATCTGTTTCTGTAAGTATTCGTTCAAGTCCTTGCATCCGCTGTAAATCTGCGAAGCGTCCCGGATGTACCGGTCTCTGCCGTATTCCATGCGGATTTGCCGGAGTGCTTCCATTCCTGCATGGTCGTTGTCGAAAAAGCAGTGGATGCGTTCGTAATTGCCCAACGGATAGAGAGCCTTGTTTATATTCGATACGGAGTTCAATACAATGTAGTCCTGCCCGTCCAATTCCGGATAATTCGGGCAGCTTTCCTGTCTCAATGTCAGAAAGGAAAGGTAGTCCATGAAACCCTCGAACACATAGCAGGCAGTCCTTGCTTTTCCCGCCTGTCTGATGTGGGAGATTTCCTTGGGGGCGATGCAGCCCTTGAAATAGGGGTTACGAACCTCAAACCCACCCGAACCGTTAGGGAATGCGATGGCAAAGTAACGCTTGCCGTTGTGGGTGTAACGGGCTTCACTACATTCTCTTTTTGCCAGTTCCAGATTTATTCCTCTACCTTGTAAATAGGAAAGCAGGGCAGGAGACGATAGCGGTACTATCTCCAGCTGCTGGAAGCTCGGACCGAAAGAGTCTTGCTTGCCAAAAGAGAAAGATACCGGGTGTACATGCGGTGTTTGTTCCGCAATCCGCTCCAGCAGGTAAGGTACATGGTCGGTAGCATACAGGTGTGCAGCCAGTTCAATGATACCGCCCCCTTTCCCTAAACCGAAGTCGTACCACTGGTTGCGTTCGGTGTTCACTTTGAAGGAAGCCTCTGTTTCTTCCCTCAAGGGAGATTTGTACCAGAGGTTGATACCCTGCTGTTTGACGGGTGAATAACCCAGGCTGTGCAGGTAGTCAGCCAGATTGATTTGTTTTGCAGTCTCGATGTTCATAAGGAAATCGTTTTTAGTGAGTACTTTGATTATTTCTTTTTTTGCCCGCAACTCTAAAACTATGCGGTCTGTACAATCACTTCACTAAACTCCTAATATATAGCCCCCCGGAATAAAGTGAAGCGATTAGTCTGTTTCTGAAATCACTTCACTAAATTGTCGTATATATAGGATACGGGAATAAAGTGAAGTGATTTTCGATGTAGCCGGTTAATAGTGGTAATCGGGCTTGAAGGAATACTTCCTGCCGTTTTCCTGTACTATCATCCGTTTGTTGCGCAGCATGGTGATAAGTGCCACTGCATTCTGGTGATTCAGCCTAACCCCCTCTGCCAGATAAGTCTTGATTAAGGTGTCTTCCAGCTCCTTGTAGCCGTATTCCTCTTTCAGTGCAAAAGCGGCTTCCAGTGCGGCACGGTGCTGCGGTTCTGAAATATCCTTGTAAGGGTCAAACTTTTCCACCGAGGGTCTTCCCGGCTTCCTTACTTCCGGCTTGTAACCTTCCGCAAGTTCGGGCAGGGCTCGGTCGTTGATGCGGAATGCAAAAGGCTCGAAATCCATCGCCCGGATGTGCATGGCGGAAACATGGCTGATGTCGCTGTTCCCCTTGTCCTTTTCCACCAGCAGGACTGTTTCTGCCTTGTTGTTCAGTTCCGTACCGATGTGCCCTCTTGCGTTCTCATCCCCTTTGTTCTGATGCAGTATCGTATGGATATGTATCTGCCTGTCGTCCGTCCACTGCATCAGCTTGGATATGATGCGGGTGGATTCACCGGGGCTGTTGATGTCGTACACCATATCCCGGATGCCGTCTATGATGACCAGCCCAATATCCGGTGAGTGGTAGATAGCCTGTTCTACAATGCTGATGCGCTGTTCCGGGGTGTATTTTCTCAAAGCGAGAAACTCCAGATAACCGCTGTCCCTGTCGTCGGGCAATCCTGCCATCCGCAGAATCCGCTTCATCACTTTCAGGCAGTGGTAGGGGCTTTGCTCCGTATCTATATAAAGCACTTTCCGCTTTTCCTCGGGCAGTTCAGCCGCATATCGTAACACGGTACTGTTCTTCAATGCAGCGGCTACGATAGCCGATACATTGAAGGTTTTCTTGCTCTTGGCTTTGCCGATGGATGCGCTGAAATTGCCCAGCGTCCCGATGACAGAGCCGTGTACTTTCAGAATTTCGGGGGCTTTTTCGTAGCATCTTGACAGACTTAGCCGGGATTCCTGCCAGAGGATAACGGCTTGTTCGGGTGATATTTCTTTTATATAGTCCATAATCACCTCCTTTATCTGCGTCCTCCGGTTTTCTTTCCAGCCAGTTCCAGTGCCAGTTCCGCATCCACAATAATCTTGCGTCCAATCTGGGTAATGGCTTTGTCTATCTTTCCGCTTTTCTTGATGCGGTTGGCTGTGGGCAGGCTGCATCCGAAAAGCTTGGCTATGCCGAGTATGCCGTACACGTACTTTCTTTCCGTGTCGGTGGTTGGCTGCGGTTGCGCCTCTGCCTGTACCGAAGCGTGTCTGCTTAAAAAAAGGAACTCTTCGCCTGTCATCTGCCAGACGGGTTTCACTAACAGTTCTTTGAGATTGTTCATCGTCCGTATGATTACTTGTTTGACAATAGCCCTGCGCACAGGCTGTTTTTTTCTGTTCTCGAACGATGCAAAATTAGGTAGGGTTTTGAGTGGTAAGTATGTGGATGATATAAACGGATTGTTTTGTTATATCGCTGAATATCAAGAAATAAAATACCAACTCAAAATTTATTTTGAGTGGTATAAGTGGTCATGTCGTAAAATATATTGGAATATCACGGGTTATCGGAATATTCCGTCCATTTCCTTGGCGAACTTTTGGTTGGGAATACTGGGTAAATCGGAGACGGGTTCCCTGTACTTGGACTTGTAATAGTCTTCATCAATATCCAGGTGTTTCAGGATGGCTTCCTTCCATTTGTCCTTATCCTGCTCTGGCAACTGCTCCTTCATCAGGGAAATCAGATAGCATACCCGTATCTTTTCCCTTGGCTTTATTTTCAGTACGCACTGGCAGGGATGCAGATTCATGCAGGCATAGAAATCCGGTGCGGTAATGTCTTCAAACTGTTCCCCTACACAAATTTCATGAATGAGGGAAATCAGTTTCATGCTGAAATATTCAGGCAATCCGGCAGTCGTAGCTGTAGCCGATGCGGTTGCCGTTTCTGTTTCTGGCTGGCTGTCTGTACGGCTCTGCCTGTCTGCTTCGTTCGGTTGGTTTTCTTCGTCCGGTACATATTTGGTCAGGATGCCCATGAAGTGTAAGCTAAGCAGGTAGATGTCGTCGCAACGGTTTTTCATGTATTGCCGGGCTTCTTTCCAGAGAAGGGTTTGCTGCTCATAAAGATGGTCCAGCTGGGCTTTCTCCCTTTCATATTCAGCCTTGCAACGCTCATATTCTCTTTCCGCCAGCTTTTCTTCTTCGGGTGTATGCTCTCGGTAGCCAATGGTATCATAGCGGTTGTTGGCTTCGTTCATCGGTTTGCGTAGCCTGTTTACCACTTCCATCTCTTCCTTGATGGCTTCCTTGTAGCTGTCTGCGTATTGGTTGCATACACGCATAATCACTTCATCATGGGGAAGGCTGTAAGCTTCATAAAGCCGTGTGTATTCTCTGACTTCCTTTTTCAGACTTTTCAGCAGCAGGGTACATGGTTCTGGCGGTGTATGCAGCACCAGTTCAAGGATAGCTTGTTCAAAAGCCTTTATATCGCTCCATTCCGAGTAGAAATCAACGATGAATTTCTGCTTTTCAAAAGAGAAAGTATGGCTTACAATCCAGTCTTTGCTGATTCTGTTCAGCTCTCCGTATTGGGGTATGAGGGTTGTTATCGTATTCATGTTTATAGGAGATTAAATTTGTTCATTGCCTGAATTTTGATGTCGTCTGCTATGTCAATGTAAGGTTTCATGGCTTTGTAGTCGCTATGCCCTGTCCATTTCATGACCACTTGCACCGGAATGCCCAGAGCCAAAGCATTACAAATAAATGTGCGTCTGCCAGTATGGGTGCTCAACAAGGCATATTTAGGTGTGACTTCGTCTATTCGTTCATTTCCCTTGTAGTAGGTTTCCCGTATAGGTTCGTCTATTTCTGCCAGTTCTCCTAACTCTTTCAAATACTCGTTCATCTTCTGATTACTTACCACTGGCAATGCTTTATTGTTTTGGAAAGGAATATCTTTATATTTTTCAAGAATAGCTTTGCTGTGGTCATTCAGCTCAATAATAAGGCTGTCAGCCGTTTTGATGGTGGTAATTTCTATGTGTTCCTCTTTCACGTCGCTGCGTTTCAAGTTATACACATCAGAATGCCGAAGACCTGTGAAGCAACAAAATAATAAAACATCCCTTACTCTTTCAAGGTATTGTTTGGCAGCAGGTATCTGGCAGGCTCTGATTTTGTCCAATTCATTCCGGGTAAGGAATATTACTTTTTTCGGTGCACTTTTCATTTTGGGCATGAATTTGTCATAAGCGGTGTTTTGATGATACCCTTTTCGGTTAGTCCAACGTAAAAACCATTTCAAGAACTTGATTTGCTTGGCTATGGAAGTGTTGCGCATATCTTTATCACTGCGTAAGTAATCTATATACTCATTGAAGTGTCTTTCCGTCCAGCTCTCAAATGTCGTGTTCGGATCAAAAGTTGCGATGTGCTTTTTTACTGTTGCAAACTTCTTTAGAGTAGAGGATGACCAGTCATTTTGTTTGCTGCATTCGGCAACAAACTCATCAAAGATTTTCATGAAGTCTAATTTCACTTCCTCTTTCTCATGATGGCTCTCTTCCTTTTCTCCTTTCATTTTTAGATTGAAAGCCTCTTTGATTTGTGCAGGGGTGGGCATTATGTCTTGTACTTCGAACTCCTTGAACACATTCTGTATCTCGGTGTATTGACGCAGTAGTTCGGTGTTGATTTCTGATGCGCTTTGTTTCAGCTTATTGGACAGCCGTTTCTTACCCGTTGCTTGTCCGCATCCCATTCTCCATATCAATCCGATAGCCTGTTGTAAACTCAATCCGTTGGCTTGCAAAAACGACACGCATACGGATGGGTACATTTTGAGTGATAGGAATGCCATCTTTTTACGGTTTTCCAGTGCGAAGATGATATTTCTCTTGATGTTCATAAACTGGGTGTATTTGAAAAGTTACACCCAAAAGTACACCCAATAATTGAGATATGCAATGATATTAAGAGATATTTAGATAGATGATAGCTAAATATAACTATTTAATAATCTGATTGTTTGATAGATTATGATATTTTATAAAAAGGTTCGAGAGACTCCCTCCAGCTCCACGATGATTATTAAACCGCTGAACATCAGCGGTTTTTTGTTTTTTAAGCTCTTATTCTTTCCCCATTTTATCAGTCAGTTCCATCAGAAAAGCTATATAAAAATCTGCAGCTCTATTTGGATAGAGCTGTTCTATATTATTGTCCGATGCAATAGAAGTTGTACAGGAAATGTCTTTACGATGATATCACAACACGTTCGTGTTAAGACCTCGACACGTACGTGTCGACCTCTCCGCACGAACGTGTCATGACCTCGTCACGTACGTGTCGAGGTAAATCTGGTTTTGTCTTCGGGAAATAACGGACGGATATTTCATGAAAAAGTTCAGGATTTCTTTACAAACAAAAGAGGCCGGTATCTCAGCGGAGAAACCGGCCCTGAATTTGAGTAAGATTTTTTATCGGATTGATTATAAAGAAAATGCGACAGCAGCAAGTTTTTAATCGGTAATGGTGTCATCGAAGTTTTCTATTCGGGTGACTTTCTTGATGTGGTCTAATTTCTTAAGATTCTCGCAGATGGTATTTACATCATCTACATCGTGTACAAACAATTGAATTCGGCCTCAAAAATGCCATCATTGGACTCGATATTCAATTTGTGAATATTTACGTTCAACTGTTGGGATATAATTCCTGTTACTTGGTTAAGCACTCCAATTCCATCGATTCCTTTCATGTATACATTTACCGGGAAGTTAAGTGCTTTACCTGTTTCCCATTGTACGGCCAATAATCTGTTGCCAAAGCTGGTTTTCAGTTGCGTAGCTATCGGGCATTGGCGCTTATGGATAATAATTCGATTGTTGTCGTCAATATATCCTAAGACATCATCTCCGGGAATTGGTTTACAGCAGTCTGCAATGATGTAGTGCTTCTGAATTTCTTCAGGCGTAAGCTTGACAATTTTCTTCTTGTCGATGTTCAAAGCTGGTTTTTCTTTGGAAGATGCATTATCCTGAGATTTGGGTTTGCTTCCTCCTCCAAATGCAAATGCAATGTATTTTTTCCAGTTTGTGGGAGTGGATTTTTCTTTTAACTCATTCTTTTCCAAATCTCCTAAGGTGAAAACTTTTTGCCCGATTTGGTACATCAAGTCTTCAGGAGTTTTTAATTTATGAAGGGTACAAAGCTTCTGGATGTTCGTTTCGGTAGCTTCAATGCCTTCTTTCTTAAGGAATTCATGCAGCATGTCTTCTCCGGCCTGCTGGACTTCCTTTCGTTCTCTTTTGAGGATGGATAATATTTTAGCTTTGGCTTTTGCTGTCGTGGCAAAATTAATCCATGAAGGTTGTACTTTCTGTGATTTTGAAGTCAGAATTTCTACCTGATCTCCACTTTGCAGTTTATGGCTCAGTGGTACCAGTTATGGTTTACTTTAGCTCCAATACAATGGCTTCCTAAGAATGTATGAATGGAGAAAGCAAAATCAAGTGCGGTTGCATTCTGAGGCATCGTTTTAATTTCACCCTTAGGAGTAAATACAAATATCTCAGATGCGAAAAGATTAAGCTTGATTGTATCCAGAAAGTCAAGGGCATCGGGCTGCGGATCATCCAAAATTTCTTTGATGGTTTTCAGCCATTTGCTAAGCTCTCCTTCGTCTTCACTTCCTCCTCCTTCTTTGTATTTCCAGTGTGCAGCAAAACCTTGTTCTGCTACATCATTCATTCGCTCACTTCTGATCTGAACTTCAATCCACTGTCCTTTGTTGCTCATCAATGTCACATGAAGAGCTTGATATCCATTGGCTTTTGGATGGCTGACCCAATCGCGCAAACGGTCAGGATGAGGCTTATATATCCGGGAAATAGCTACATAAATGTTGAAGCAGTCATTCAGTTCTTCCTCTTCATTCTTAGGAGTGAAAATGATGCGTACGGCAAGTATGTCATAGATTTCTTCAAACGTGATATGTTTGTTTTGCATCTTGTTCCAAATGGAGTAGGGAGACTTGATACGTGCCAGGATACGATAAGGAAGCCCCATTTTATCTAATTGTTCGCGAATGGGGGCTGTAAATTCTTCAAATAGGTTGGTTCTTTCAGTTTGAGTAGCCTTTAGCTTTTCTTCGATTTGCTGGTAAGCTTCTGGGTGTTCGTATTTAAAACTTAAATCTTCCAATTCTGTCTTGATACGATTCAGACCCAGTCGGTTGGCGAGAGGAGCGTAGATATAGAGTGTTTCCCCGGCAATTTTATATTGTTTGCTTGGAAGCATGGAGCCTAAGGTACGCATATTATGCAACCGGTTCGGCAATTTTTATAAGAATGACACGGATATCATCATTCATTGTGAGAAGCAGCTTCTTAAAGTTCTCAGCTTGTGCAGAAGCTCTGTCTCCGAAGATTCCTCCTGAGATTTTGGTTAATCCATCTACAATTTGAGCAATCTTAGGTCCAAACAAGTTTTCGATATCCTCTACGGTATAGTCAGTATCTTCTACTACGTCGTGGAGTAGAGCAGAACAAATAGAGGTAGATCCTAAGCCGATTTCTACGCAGGCAATGCGTGCTACAGCGATAGGATGTAGAATATAAGGCTCGCCCGAACGTCGGCGCACTCCTTTGTGTGCCTGTCGGGCGAAATTAAATGCTTTTGTAATTATCTCGATTTTTTTCCGATGTTTACTTTTCAGGTATTGGTCCAATAGCTCCTGAAATGCTTCATCAATCATTTTTTCATCTGTCTGTTCCTGCGTAAGTTTCTCCTCGGTCATAATTCTCTCCCTTTTCTTTGAATCAATAATGCAAAAATAGAGAAAAATACGAATCAAACAAGCAAATGAGGGGTTTTCTTACCGGATGCGTAGAGATTTGCCAGCCCGGATGTTACTTCCTTTGATTCCGTTCAGTCTTCGTAATTGGCTTACGCTAACTCCGTACTTAGCGGCAATGCCTCCTAATGTCTCTCCGTTACGGATGCGGTGGTATACAGCTTTTCCGCTATTTTTCCCTTTAGCAGTGGTATTGCTGACAGTTACGGTGCTGCGACGGGTTTGAAAAACTTCTGGTTTATAATTATAGATACTATCCTCGTGGTCAATGAAGTAACTCATTATTTGAGTAGGCAATCGTAGTGCGTATGGCTTTTCGTTTCCAGGGATAATATCTTTTTTAAATTCTGGATTAAGTGCGCGAAGCTGGTCTATGTCTACCTTGCATACTTCTGCCACCTGATTTAGGTTCAGTGAACGGTTGATGTGAACAGTATCGGTACTTTCTGGCATGTTCATTTCCATAGGACTGATATAGTGTTCACAGTAATAAGTCATAATGTAATTAGCAGCTACGAAAGCAGGTACGTACTCGGGTTTCTTTCGGTAAGAAGTTGTAGATTTTCCAGAAATCCTTTTCGCCTCCAGCCCGGCGGATAGCCTTGTTGATAGTACCAGGTCCACAGTTATAGGCTGCTAGAACAAGATTCCAGTCCTGATATATATCATATAAATCTTTCAGGTAACGTGCTGCAGCGCGAGTAGATTTGACCGGATCTCTGCGTTCGTCCACAAGTGAGTTGACCTTAAGCCCATATACTTGTCCCGTGCGAAGCATGAACTGCCATAACCCTACTGCGCCCTGTGACGAGGTGGCTGTCGGGTTTAATGCCGATTCAATGACGGGAAGGTATTTTAATTCTAACGGAAGATCGTATAAATCCAGTGCCTCTTCAAAAATAGGCATGTATAGATTATTGGCGCTCAGCATAAATGATACCTTTTGACGGAGACGGGTAGAGTACATGTCTATAAACTTCCGTATGATGTCATTATAAGGCATTTCTATAATAGCCGGAATACGCTGCAAGCGGTCCATGTAAATAGAATCGCTGACTTCCGGATTTTGGGTAGTCATCGTACAGTTTTCTGCAGGATTGATGTAATGCTTGGAAATCCAGTCCAAGTACAGACTATCTGTAGTGGTAATCATCCTTCCGGTAAATCTATTACATCTTCCTGTCCATTGGTTTGTATGGTAATCGTTTTTTTCTGTCTGTTGGGCAAAAAGAGAAGAAGCGTTACAGATTGCAGCAGTAAGTAAACTAAAAATTATTCTTTTCATCTTTTAAAATTTAATACAGCATTGCAAACCAACTCCTTGCGGACGGTTGCGGAATGCATCGTTGAACACGGTAGGTTCCCATTTCATGCTGAGGTCTTTGCTGATATCAAAATCAGACAGCTCAGCATCTACATAGGCATCAATCACTGATAGCAGATATACACCAATGAATGCAAATATACTTAAATCGCGTTGACGTCGATAAAGGTCTTTTCGTTTTCGGAAGATTTCCTGCCAATACTCCAAACGGTCATTGACATTTGTTCCGGGAGGAAGGAAATCCATATAACTGTTGTTATTGGGATTATTGCTCATAATGTCTTGATAGGCTTGAGAATAGTCCTTATACATCTGCCCGTTCCAAGTCAAGGCGTATGCACATCCTACGAAACCTCCATAAATGATAGGTAGTTTCCAGTACTTCCGGTTGTAAATCTGTCCGGCTCCAGGGACAACGAGTCCTAACCATACTGTACGGTTAGAATTGGGTATCCAGCGTTTTTTCTCCTGAGTGGGAGGCAGAGTATTTTGAATGGAGTCGTTTTGTCTTGCCAAGGCTGCAGTATCTATGGGGGCTTCCAGTGCCTCTAATGCGAGTTTTCGCTGCAGGTTGGTCGTATCAGCCAAAGCCAGACTGTCTGCCCGATTCTGTGAGCGGATAGAATCAGTTGTCAGTATACCCTCCCTGCGTTTTTGGGCTCGCTGTGCATTTACTTCCATATTCCCCCAGGGGATACAGAATAGCAGGATAAGCGACAGAATATATGTAAAAGTATGTGCTCTCAAATTATTTTTGTTTATTCCGTTTTTTTCAAAGAATCCAGAATCTCCATAATTCTTTCCAGATCTGCATCGCTGTTGAAAGGAATGCTGATCTTTCCTTTTCCTTTATTGGTACAGGAAAGTTGTACTTTCGTTCCAAAGAAATTGCACAGATGATTTTGAAGCATAGAGTATTCTTCAGATAATTGTGTGCCTTTGGCAGAGATTGTTTTTCCTCCGCTTTTTATGCTTTCACCGTTAGCCAGTGCTTTTACAATTTCTTCCACTTTACGCACGGAGTACCCTTGAGCGACTGTCTCATTAAAGATACGTATCTGATTTTTAGGATCTTCCAGAGTTAATAACGCACGTGCATGTCCCATATCTATTTCCTTGTTCTTCAAGGCTACTTGGATGGGGGCTGGCAATTTTAGCAGACGTAAATAGTTTGCTATGGTTGTTTCTTTTTTTTGCCAATGCGTTCGCTCAGGCGTTCTTGTGTCAGTTCATATTGTTCAATTAAATGCTGGTAGGCCAGTGCGATTTCCAGAGAATTCAGGTCTTCGCGTTGAATGTTTTCAATCAAGGCCATTTCCATCACATTCTCGTCGTCTGCAGTACGAATGTATGCTGGAATTGTTTTTAGACCAGCAAGTATGGATGCCCTATATCGTCTTTCACCTGCAATAATTTGATAAGAATCTTCGTTTAGTTTACGTAAGGTGATAGGCTGGATGATACCTATTTCTGCAATGGAATCAGCCAGTTCTTGTAAGGCGATAGGATCAAATTCACGACGAGGCTGGTTGGGGTTTACAGATATTTTGTCCAGTTCTATTTCGTTGATGGATGATGATCCGGAAGTTTTTACTTCTTTCGTTGGATATCAGAGCATCAAGTCCTCGTCCTAATGCAAATTTTTTTTGTACTGCCATATACTTATTTGCTATTTCTTGTTATAATTTCATTGGCTAAAGCCAAATGGTTTTTAGCTCCGGTTGATTCTGCATCATAAAGAATAGCAGGAATACCGTGGCTGGGTGCTTCACTTAGTTTGACATTACGCTGAATAATGGTCTTGAAAACCAGTTCCTGGAAGTGTCTTTTCACTTCGTCGTATATCTGGTTGGCCAGACGCAAGCGCGAGTCGAACATTGTCAGCAGGAATCCTTCAATTTCTAATGAAGGATTTAGTTTTGTCTTGATAATCTTAATCGTGTTTAAAAGCTTGCTGATACCTTCCAGCGCAAAATACTCACATTGTACTGGAATAATTACAGAGTCGGCAGCTGTTAAGGCATTGATGGTAATTAAACCCAACGATGGAGAACAGTCTATCAAAATGTAATCGTATTCGCTTTTCATCGGCTCTAACGCGCGTCGCATGATTTTCTCACGGTTCTCCAAATTCAGCATTTCGATTTCAGCACCCACCAGGTCAATGTGAGAAGGTATGATGTCTAATCCGTCAATATCGGTTGTATAAATCGCTTCCCGTATGTCAGCCTGATTGATCAGACATTCATAGATTGAACAGTCGATGTCTTTCAAATCTACACCAAGGCCGGATGAGGCATTTGCCTGAGGGTCAGCGTCAATCACTAGTACTTTCTTCTCGAGAGTAGCTAAAGATGCAGCCAAATTTATAGTGGTAGTAGTTTTGCCTACACCTCCTTTTTGGTTGGCTAAAGCAATAATTTTTCCCATATTAATCAGTTTATTCTGATTGCGAAGTAACTAATAAATGACGATAGTTTCAATTAAAATTCCATGACTTTTGGGAAAGTGTTGAAAACTCACCTCATCTGTTAATAACTTCACGCGGGCAAAGATATATATTTTTAGCTAATTGCATGATGTGGTTTGGTAAGATTAAGATTTGTTGTAACTTTACACTCATAAAAGTTTGGATAATAAAGATATGATGAAAGAGAAACCATTTCTGTTGTTGTCGAATGATGATGGATTTGCCGCAAAAGGCATTCAGGAACTGATAAAAGTATTAAGGCCAATGGCCGATTTGATGGTAGTAGCACCTTCTGGCCCACGTTCAGGAGCTTCCGGTTCCATTACTTCAGAGCATCCGCTTCGTTGTAAAAAGATAGAGTCAGCATCGGGATTTTCATTGTACAGTTGTACGGGTACTCCTGTGGACTGTGTGAAACTGGCTTTGCACGACTTGGTACCCCGTACACCTGATATGGTGATCGGAGGAATTAATCACGGAGATAACTCTTCTGTCAATGTACACTATTCAGGTACAATGGGAGTTGTTATAGAGGGATGTCTGAAAAAAATACCTTCAGTCGGTTTTTCTCTTTGTAATCATGCGGAAGATGCAGATTTTACGCCCACTTTCCCTTATATACAACGTATCGTAGAAGAGGTCTTGCAGCATGGATTACCTGTAGGAACCTGTTTGAATGTAAATTTTCCTGATGTAAAGGATTTGAAAGGAGTGCGTATTTGTCGGCAAACAGACGGAGTCTGGACAAATGAGTTTGTAAAGTCTGTTCATCCAAGAGGTGGAAATTATTATTGGCTTACAGGTTCTTACCGGAACGATGAACCCGAGGCACAAGATACCGACCATTGGGCATTAGATCATGGATACGTAGCCATTACTCCTACTCAGATAGATGTAACGGCTTATACTTTGATGGAACAATTGAATCACTGGAACTGGCAGCTATGAAATATTATTTAATTGTAGGTGAAGCCTCGGGTGATTTGCATGCATCTAATTTAATGAAAGCACTGCAAGCAAAAGATTCTAAAGCTGAGTTTCGTTTTTTCGGAGGCGATTTGATGGCGACTGCAGGAGGTTCACTGGTCAAGCATTATAAGGATATGGCATACATGGGATTTATCCCGGTGTTGCTTCATTTGCGGACAATCTTTCGTAATATGGATTTGTGCAAGAAAGATATTGTTCAGTGGAATCCTGATGTCTTGATTTTGGTGGATTATCCGGGGTTTAACCTGAAAATAGCTGAATATATAAAAGCGCATACGAATATTCCTATTTTTTATTATATCTCTCCTAAAATCTGGGCTTGGAAGGAGTACCGCATCAAGAATATTAAACGAGATGTGGATGAGCTGTTTTCTATACTACCTTTTGAAGTGGATTTTTTCAAGAAGTATAATTATCCCATTCATTATGTCGGAAATCCATGTGTGGATGCTGTACATTGTTTTAGCAGGGATATGCCGAGAGTTTTGAGGAATTTACTCTTCGTAACGGGTTGGATAAAAAGCCAATTATTGCGTTGTTGGCTGGTAGTCGTAAGCAGGAAATTAAGGATAATTTGCAGCGGATGATACAAGCATCCCGCAACTATACAGAATATCAGTTTGTTATTGCGGGAGCTCCTGGAATATCTCCTGAATTTTATCAGGCTTATATGGGGGATGATACCAAAATTATATTTGGTCAGACATATAGCTTGCTGAGTCATGCTACAGCTGCTTTGGTTACCAGTGGTACGGCTACATTCGAAACCGCCTTGTTCCGGGTGCCTCAGGTAGTGTGTTATTATACTGCTGCTGGAAAGCTGGTTTCATTCTTACGCCGGCATATTTTAAAAGTAAAATATATTTCTTTGGTCAACCTGATTGCAGGTCGTGAAGTGGTGGCTGAACTGGTTGCTGATGGTATGACCGCAGAAAATGTGAAACAACAACTAGAAGCAATTCTACCCGGGCAAATGACTCGTGAACAAATGTTGCAGAATTATGATGCGCTGATTAAAATTCTTGGACAGGAAGGAGCTTCTGAACGGGCAGCCGGAAAAATCGTTGAACTTTTATCTCAAAAATACAACAGGTCCTTACAGTAAGACTGAAGGACCTGTTATAAATTTTCTGCTTATATTATTCAATAAAAGAAATGATATACAGATAAACAACCGCTGCCGGAACCGCCATCAGAGTGCTGTCAAAGCGATCTAACATGCCTCCATGACCAGGTAATATATTGCCTGAGTCTTTTATTCCAATAGTGCGTTTAAGCAGCGATTCTGTCAAATCGCCTAATGTACCGAATATTACAACGGTCAGGGCTAGTCCTATCCAGATACTAATCGGCATGAATGGGAAGTAATGTGCCATCACAATGGCAGCTATAATGCTGAAAACTCCGCCGCCAATGGAACCTTCCCATGATTTTTTAGGAGAAATTCGTTCAAACAAGCGATGTTTTCCGAATAGCATACCGGTACAATATGCTCCCGTATCATTAATCCATGTGAAAATAAATATTGACAACGGCAGTATTGGGTTGTACTGTACCTGGTAATTTGACAATTCTCCTTCATTTCCAATAGAATGATAGGCCAGTACGTTTAACATTGCAAACGAAAGTGCGATGTAGATTTGGCTCATCATGGCATAGGCCCAATTGTTCAGTGGATTTTTTTTCTTTAAATATAGCTCGCTGACAAGCAGGTATATGATAAGAAATAAGTAAGGAATCAGTATTTCTGTTTGTCCAGGCATGACTCCTAAATAGGCAAAACCAAAGAACAGAAATACGCCGGCCAACATACATATAGGTTTGTTTATCTCTACATCCGGCTGTTTGCTGATGATAACCCCGAATTCATGAATGGTCAGGGCTGTAATCAGAGCAAACAATAGGGTGAAAGAGATAGGACCTCCAAGAATACAACCAATGAGTACTCCTACGAAGATTATTCCCGTAATTGCTCGTTGAATAAAGTTATTTTTCACGTTAGTTGGTTTTTATTCGGTTATGCTTCTCCTTTTTCCTGGTTTTCTTCCTGTGAAGGTATGTTATTTTCAGAGGAAGAATTATTTTCATTATCCGTATTTTCCTGCTTGTTTTCCAGCTGTTTGGTTTCCGGTAGCTGCTCATTGGCTGCCATAATTTCTTCCGAACGGGAAGTCCATGGACGTTTACCGAAAATCTTTTCAACATCTTCAGCAAAGATTACTTCTCGGTCAATTAACAGCTGTGCCAGTTGGTTGTGGCCTTCACTGTGTTCTTGCAGCAAGGCCTTTGCACGCATGTACTGCTCATTAATCATGTGCTGTACTTCCTGGTCTATAAGCTCAGCTGTATGCTCACTGTAAGGTTTCGTAAAGCTGTAATCTTCATTGCTGTTATAATAGCAGAGATTAGGAAGCTTGTCACTCATTCCTGCGTATGCAATCATGCCATAAGCCTGTTTGGTGACTCTTTCCAAGTCATTCATTGCTCCGGTGGAGATGTGTCCGATGAAAATTTCTTCAGCAGCACGTCCACCTAATGTGGCACACATTTCATCCAGCATTTGTTCCTTAGTAGTGATCTGTCGTTCTTCAGGCAGATACCATGCTGCTCCTAACGCACGTCCTCTTGGGACAATGGTTACTTTAATCAGCGGGTTGGCATGTTCCAGGAACCATGAGATGGTGGCGTGACCTGCTTCGTGAAGTGCAATGGCACGTTTTTCGGCGGCAGTCATGACTTTTGTTTTCTTTTCCAGACCACCTACGATACGGTCGATTGCAGCTAAGAAATCATCTTTATCTACACTCTTCTTTTGATGACGTGCTGCAATAAGAGCAGCTTCATTACATACATTGGCAATGTCCGCACCGCTGAAACCAGGGGTTTGTCGTGCTAATAAATCTACGTCTACACTGCTGTCCAGCTTCAGAGGTTTAAGATGAACTCCAAACACTTCCTTTCGTTCATTCAGGTCAGGAAGGTCTACATATATTTGTCGGTCAAAACGTCCTGCACGCAGTAAGGCTTTGTCCAAAATATCTACACGGTTGGTTGCCGCTAAGATAATGACTCCACTGTTTGAACCAAATCCGTTCATCTCTGTCAGAAGCTGGTTCAATGTATTTTCACGTTCGTCATTTCCTCCCATGCTTGGGTTTTTGCCACGGGCACGGCCTACGGCATCAATTTCATCAATGAAGATGATACAAGGCGACTTTTCTTTTGCCTGACGGAACAAATCACGTACGCGAGAAGCACCGACACCGACAAACATTTCTACAAAGTCTGAACCGGAAATAGAGAAGAAAGGTACATCGGCTTCACCTGCTACAGCTTTGGCTAACAATGTTTTACCCGTTCCCGGAGGGCCTACAAGTAAAGCACCTTTAGGAATTTTTCCACCCAGTTCCGTATATTTTTGCGGCTGTTTCAAGAAATCTACAATTTCCTGTACTTCCTGTTTGGCAGCAGCTTGTCCGGCAACATCCTTAAATGTAATGCGGTTAGTCCCTTTTTCAAAAAGCTGTGCTTTGCTTCTTCCCACATTAAATACGTTTGAGCCTCCTCCGGCTCCTCCTCCGCCACCCATGCGGCGCATGGCAAACATCCAGATACCGATAAGGAAGACAAACGGCAGAACGTTCCACAGGATTATACTAAAATAGTCACTTTTCTTTTCGTATTGGATAGAACCGGTAAAGTTACCTTCTTTAGTCTGCTCATCCAGAAACTTATCCAAAGCTTCCATGGAGCCTATCTGTACGTTGATGGAAGGACTTCTTCCGACTTTGTTGGCATCTTTCTTGAATACATCTACAATGTGATCCGGCTTGATATACATTTCCACCGTATTGTTGTCGTATGCCACGATTTTATCTGCATATCCTTTGGTAACCATTTCCTGAAATTCGGTATAGTTTACCTCTTTGGTGGCACTTCCTTCATCTCCGGAAAAATAGAGGAAGGCAAAAATCAAGGCAATGATGACATAAAGCCACGTTAAATTAAAGCGTGGTACATTGATTTTAGGTTTATTGTTGTCACTCATATTTCTCTTTCCTTATTATATATTAATCCAAATCTGGAATGTCGGTCAGTTTGGCATCTGCCATAAGTGTTCCAGATTATAAAAATGTCGTACTTCCGGCAAAAATATATGTACAATAACGTCGCTATAATCCATAGCTACCCATTGTGCATTTCTTTGGCCGTCTATGGCATACGCTTTAGTGCCGGTCTCTTTTCTTACATGTTCTTTGATGGAGTCCACAATTGCCAATACCTGACTGGGAGAATTTCCTTGGCAAATGATAAAATATTTACAGATGGTATCTTCTATTTCGTTTAAATCAGCTACTACGATTTGCTTGCCTTTTTTCTCTTGAATTCCTTCAATGATTTTTTCTATTAAAGTTGTCGTTTCGTTCATTCTTTTGATTATTCCTATTTTAAAAATTGAAAATAAAGTTCTATATATAACATAGGACAAATATACTTGGTTTTCTGTATATCCGAAAATTTTTACTTGAAAGAAGCTGAAAAAAGAA